>Ga0214164_1000868_pt1 | contig 18637 bp, 19 predicted proteins | sample TroBogepilimnion_13_FD_153003 | JGI IMG/M metagenome (GOLD analysis project Ga0214164, IMG submission 153003) | Freshwater microbial communities from Trout Bog Lake, WI - Practice 03JUN2009 epilimnion v4 | ecosystem: Environmental > Aquatic > Freshwater > Lake > Epilimnion/Euphotic zone ...
AACGTGAACAGGCGGGCGTCGGTTACGTGGCGATGCTCAAGGAACTCGGCGCGTTTGGCGCGCTCGTGGGCTTCGGTCTTGTCTTCGCGCAACTCGGTCAGGTCTTTGGCTGGAGCAACGCCGTGGTGTGGGGACTCACCGGCGCGGTGGTGCTGACGTTTGCCATCGTCACCAAATCCTTTGGCCGCTTCCTGCTGGCGTTTCTCATCATCATCATGATTCCGCAAGCGACGACGGAACTCGGCACGGACGGCTGGATCACCTCGCTCATGGCGTCGCCGATGCAAGCCGCCGGTCACAATCCCGCGTGGGTCTTGGTTTACACCTCGGCCATCATGGTGGTTTTGCGTTTCTGCGCCGGACCGCTGATTCACAAACTCTCGCCGCTCGGATTGCTCGCGGGTTGTTCCACGCTGGCGGCCATCGGTTTGTTCGCCCTTTCCAAAACGGCGAGCGCGGGCATCTTCACCATCTTCACCGCCGCGACGCTTTACGGCGTGGGCAAAACCTTTTTCTGGCCGACGATTCTCGGTCTGACTTCCGAGCAATGTCCGAAAGGCGGCGCGCTGACGTTGAACGCGATTGGTGGCATCGGGATGTTATCGGTGGGAATTCTCGGTGCGCCGTTCATCGGCTACTTGCAGGAATCGTCCGCGACGCAGCAACTGGCCGCCGCGAATCCCGCGCTCTACCAAACCGTGACCGTGGAGAAAAATTATCTGCTCGGCAAATATCAGGCGATTGATCCCGTGAAGAGCGCCGTCGTGACGGACGCTACGGCTACGACGGCGACGACGGCGATCACCAACGCCACGACCACCGGACAATTCAGCGCGCTCGGCAAAATGGCGTTGTTCCCGCTCTTCATGCTCGCGTCGTATCTCGCGCTGCTGGCGTATTTCAAATCGCGCGGCGGCTACAAGCCGGTGCAACTGGCGACGAAGTCGGAGTAGAAATTCAAAAATTAAACGAGTGGCGGCACTGGGCGTTGGCCTAGCTGCCGCCATTCGTTTTTCTCGTTCAAGAACACCAACCAGTCGGCATTGCGTTTGAGCACGTCGAGAATTTCCGTTTCGTCCAGAATCATACACGCCGTCGAGAGCGCGTCGGACTCGGCGGCAGAAGTCGTGAGCGCCCACGCGCGATGGCGACGCAAGCAGGCGAGACCGGTGCGCGGGTCGAAAATATGTTCGCCTTTCACCGCGAGGCCGGAGCCGCTCAACGAAACATTTGCCAACCAGTGACGCCGCGAGGAATTGTTTTCGCCGAGACCGCAATCCCAACCAACCGTTCCTGCCGGAGCGTCGCCGGTGAGAATGCTGCTACCACCGGCCACGAGCATGAACGCGGGACAACTCCACTCGCGCAACACCTCGGCCATGCGGTCGAGCGCAAAACCTTTGCCGATGGCGCCGAGGTCGAACTCCAAGCGCCCGCTGTCGCAGCGGAGCGTGAATTCATTTTCCAACAACGCCCACAACGGTTTGGTCGGTTGATGACGCAAGGCGGAAGCGGTGACGGAAAACGCGCCGCGCGTGGCGAACTCCATGCGTTGCGCGAGTCGCAGACACGCGAAGACTGGTTCGCTCAAACGCAACTTATCGCCGGGCACGAGTTGGGCGATCTGCGAAATCTCGCTGTTCGCGCGGAAGCGGCTCAAGCGCGATTCCAATTCATCCGCCAAAGCAGACGCAGCCTGCGCCGTCTGCGCGGCGTAAGTTTTTTCCTCGCCCGCGATGCGCACCTGAAACTGCGTCGCCATCGCATTGTGATTGAAGACGTGGATGCTGTCACTCATGGCTCGAATTCGTATTGGGCGGCGACCACAAGATCAGCAGCACGTTCGGCCGCACACCAAAAAAATCCGGGCGGAAATCTTTCAGCCGCGCCGCCAGTTGATCGGAAACATCCGTCGTGGTGATGAAAAAATCCGCGTCACCGGTTTCCTGATTCGGCTGCCAAAAACCGACGTTGGAAAATTTCCGTAGATACCACGGCAGCGGCCAAGCGTCTTTGGCGACGACGGCGATGCGCGGGTTGGGGATTTTATTTTGCTGCGCCAGTTCCTCCAGTCGGACAGGTAGGCCGAGCAAATCTTCCGTCGTGTGCGCGTAAGCGTAGGGATTTTTTTCATCCGTTGGAAAAATAAAAACGCGCTGCCGCGTGTCGTGCGCGATGAGCAATCCCAGAACGCCGCCACCAATCAAAATGGCGGTGCGCACGGAAAGTTTTCCGCTGGTGAACCAAAGCCGTTCCACAGCGAAACCCATCAGCAATGCGATCGGCAACCAGAAGTTGAGCGCGAGCCACGGAGTTTTGTAAGGGATGACGCAATAGATTCCGTAAATCAGAAGGGCGTAGATTGCCAATGCCAGCTTGGCGAATGAGCGTGTGGCAAAAAAGGCACCGGCCAATGCAAGGCCGAGCAGCAAGCTGCCCGACCAGCCGCCGGCGAGCAGAACGAGGTAATACCAGAATGGTTTTTCGTGGCCTTCGCCGCTGGCGCGCGCGGCGAGATGCGGCACAGCGCGGAACAAATCCGCAAGCGCGGACCAGTTTTGTCCAAACCAGGTGAACAATAAAATTCCGGCGATAAGAAATGAAGTTACGGCGGTAATAAAAATTTTGAGCGGCGGAATTTTTTCAGGGGAGCGCAGACGCCAGCCGATGGCGGCGGCGGTAGCGAGCGCGAAGAAATGGAGCGCGGCAGTTTCTTTGCACGCGAGCATCAGCGCGGCGCACAGTCCGGCGAGCGTGGCGGCGATAAGTGAGTTTTTAAGCAGTGCGCGCGCGCCGGACAAAATCAAACCGAGCGTGGCGGCGACAAATAAGGTTTCATGGATAAAATAGCGGCTGTAATAAACGGGCAGGGGAGCGAAGGCGAACAGCAACGCGGCGACGAGGCACGGAATGAAGCCAAAAATTTCTACCGCGCAACCGAAAAGCAAAATCGTCGCACTGCCAATTAGAACGGGAGCGAGACGAAGTTCAGTTTCAGTGAGGTTGGGATATTTCTTTACGCCTTCAATCTTGATGAGCGGCAACGTGAATTCCGCAAGCGCGGGGCCGTGGCGATCAATCGGGTCGTATTGATATTTTTCACCAGCGAGCGACTGGCCGACGATGTAGGCATTGATTGCTTCGTCCGTGTGCATCGGCCGCACGCCAAGTTGCGGCAGACGGACGGCGAGGGCGAGCAGCGCGATGATGGCGAAAATCGCCCAGCGAATTTTTAATGGCGGCGGCGTGGTCGTAATCTTAATCCTGTTCTTAATCTTAAGCGTCCGCAATGCGGATTAAGACTAAGTGAAATTAGTGACTGATTTATGCTGCCTTCGCCTTCCGTTTTCCGAGCCGCGCGAGGTTGCGGATTTCACCCCGATTCAGGTCGGCGAGCAGCGCACGATAGATTTCCCCCATGCGTGCCACTTGCGCCGGTTGCTCCGTTAGTAAAACCCCCGCGAGCATCAAGCGGCAAATTCCCCAGGACGCCATCGCCGGACGACCATCGAGCATGGTGGCAATCTGCTGGCTGCAATTATCTTCCGGCGCAGGTGGCAAATTACCCACATCTCCCTCGTTACTAGCTCGCAGCGCACGCAATGTGCGCCGGTAACGCCGTTCCGCCAGTGACAAAGCTGCGCTCACATTCGGCGCGTCAAATTTCCCCTGCAATTTGGCTAGGTATTGATCGGCCTCGCGCGCTAGCCCCGGATGTTCCTCGCGCAACACCATTATTTCGAGTAAATCAAAATCGACTTCAGTCAAGCCTTCGGCCACCAGTTCCCACGCCCGCGCCGCGCGCTCAGTTTTGAATTTAGAATCAGGCATAACTTAAGTTTACGCTGTTGCTCAAAATAAAGAAAAACTTTTACGCGGCGGGTTTGCCGAACACTTCAACCTCGATGTAGTGGTTGAGTTTGTTCGTCGTGTTGCCGTTGCTGTAAAGCCGGACGTAACGGCCTTTGGTGCCTTTCGCGTCAATGATCTTGCCGTAAAAACTTTCGAGATAAGGCCGATCTTTGCCGGCGGCGGAATTGTCGTAAACCGTCGTCACGTCTTTGCTGAACGTCGGGTCGTCGGAAATCTGCACCACAACATCGCGATAGACGCGGGACTGATTGTGAAAATGCCAGACGACGAGCGCGTAAATGTTCGCCTCTTTTTCGAGATCAATCTGCACCCATTGTTTGCCCGGCCCGAGTTCGACCCAGGAACCTTCATCACCTTCCTTATCGCCATCGGTGACGAGATCGAGCGTGCCGACGACGGGCTCGCTATCACTGGCAGTGACTTTTTTGCCCTTGGCCAAATTAACCGAGCCGGCGGGCACGGAAAATTCCGGCCACTTGGTCAATTTGGGTTCGAGATTGGGAACGTCGATTTGCACCGGCGTGCCGACGAACAGCGGCTTGGGCAAATCGGTCTTGAGCGGAACCATGTCATCCGCAAAAACAAAATTAGCGGTAAGCAACGTGGTGCTGGCAATGAGCGTGAACAATTTCTTCATAAAATAATTTAAGCTTTGGTTTCTTCGGCGGTGATTTCGATGGTCTTGCGCGCGGCAATCGCTTCGTTGGCTTTGTGAATGACGTATTCGCTGGAGAAGGCTTCGTCCGCCGGGCAGTTCAATTTTACTTTGGCATCGCGGATGGCGTTGAAAAAGTTTTCCAAATGCGGTTGGTGAATCTTTTTGTTGAACGTCACTGGGATGTCGTATTGCAACAACGGCGCAGTTTCGCGGACGTCCACTTTGTCCGCGTCGCTCGGCGGTGCGGCGGTGGCGCTGGCGCGGAGATAATTTTTCGCGACCAAGTCATCCCACGCGGGTGCGCGATCTTCGCGATAAAGTTTGGTGACGTTGGGATTCTCGGACATTTTGATCGTGCCCTCGTCGCCCATGAAGGTTTCGGAGTAGCCGCCGCCCGCGCTGGTCGTGGTCAACACTTCGTAAAAGGCTCGCGCCATGCCGGTCGGCAACGGATATTCATAAACCACCATCGCGTTGTCATACCACTCGTGGTTTTTGTAATAATCCACACCGCCGCTGGCCATGACGGAAGTGGGCGTGACGCCAAACCACCAATTGAAGATATCAATCTGATGCGCGCCCAAATCCGAGAGCGGGCCGCCGCCGAGACCTTTGAACCAACGCCAATTCCGGAATTGATGCATGTCCTTGTAGCCATACTGCGCCAGTTTTTCCGGCGAGATGACGAATTTTTTGGGATAACCAAAATCATCCGTGACCGCGCGATTCCACTGCGCGTTGGCAGCGGTGAGCCGACCACAAATCTTCGCGTCGCGCACCAGCCGGTTCAGCGCAAACATATAACGCGGATTACTGCGACGTTGATGGCCGATCTGCAACAGTTTTCCCGTTTCACGCATCGTCTGCACCATGGAGCGCGCGCCTTCGATGGTATTGCTCATCATCTTTTCGCAATACACATGCAGCCCCGCTTTGAGACAGGCGTTGGTGATGGGCGCGTGCCAGAAATCCGGCGTCGCCACAATGACCGCCTGCAAATCTTTTTCGTTCGCCAGCAAATCTTCGTAATTTTCGTAGCCCTTCACTTCCACGCCCTGCGCTTTGAGGCGGCGAACACTGCTGTCGCGGTTGTAATTCCAGATGTCCACGATGGCCACCAGATGAATACCTTCAATGACGAGCAGCGATTCGAGCAACACCTGACCTTCCGCGCCGCAACCGATGAGCGCGATGTTCAGTTTGCTCAATGCGCCGCCTTTGGTCGCCGAAGTTTTGGCGCCGTTGTCCGGACTGCACGAGGCCAGCAACAGACCCGCGCTAGCCACAGCCGTCGTGCCGATGAAATCGCGGCGCGTGATGGATTCTTTTACCATTTTTTGAGAAGCGCGAGCTTGTTGTATTTTGCCAGCACCAGCGCGAACGCCACCAGCGCGACGTGAATGCCCAACCAGGAAACGCCGTCATCCTGCTTGATCAAAATCAATCCCACCGTCAGCGCGCAATAAATCAAACCTTGCACGAAGAGCGAGATGCGCGTGCCGAGACCGAGCAACAACATCACGCCGGACAAAATGAACGCCGGTCCCAGCGCGTAGTTGAACGCGTTCAGCGCGAAATGCGGCAGCAACGCTTCGTTGGCGAACTTGCTCTGCAATGCAGCCGGAACGCCGTTGTAATTGGCGAAGGCATAAAATTTCACCTTGATGTCCACCACCGTATTCGGATCGGCCTGACCGGTGGTCGGGTCGATCAGTGGTTGCTGGATGGTTTTGTAAGCGCCGAATTTTTCGATGCCGGTGAGAATCGCGCGCACCGCCAGCCACAAGCGGAGCACGAGGAAGGCGAGCGAGTAATCGCAGTGACCGCAGGTTTTTTTTTCACCGGAGCAATTGGGTTTCGTATCAGTCGAGTCGTTCATGAGCTGTCAGTTTTTGAAAATGATTGGGCGTTTGTTCGCGTTAAAATGATTGGCTTTTAGTCCGTCAACAATACTCAAAATACCTGCGTCGCCAATCACATTTTTATGTTTGTTCCCATAGGGACGAGCCGTAACGCGCGGCGGTTTCAAAAAGTTTTCGCGGATGCCGCCGTGGCGTTTGCATACGAAAACTGACTTTCCCGTTGTTTGATAAAATTTTCACAAACCTGGCACCCGCGCTTAATGATTCCTTCGGTGTCTGTTCTCCGGGCAAACCGCTTACTTGCTGAGAAAAAACGCCTGAAACTGTGTTTTTAATGCATTTATTCTTGCGCTTACTGAATTCCACTGGTAAAAATCATCCTAAATATGGTTTCTATAAAGAGTCGGATTAATCAATGCAGCTTATCTAACTCAAAACGCATTTTTAAAATATATGAAAAACCCCTTGAAGCAATTATCCGTCATCCTTGCATTATTATCCTGCGGCATCGCAGCTGGTCAGGCTCAGGGTTCGGTCACCTATGATGCTGCCTACTCGATTTCTGCGGATAGTTATCAAATCTTAACTTTCAACCAATTTGATCCCTCGCTCGGCACCTTGACCGGGATTTCTTTTCAGCTCACCGATGTGCTGAAGGGCAGTTTTATCGTCTATAATTCAGCTGGCTCCACCGCAACGGTTCGCAACTCTTCTGATTATGGTCAATTCATCTTCTCTGGTGCCGGTGCGCCGGGCACGCTGAACACTTCCATGCTGAGTCCCGTTCCGACTACGCCGGCAACTGATTTTTCCGGAACAGCTATACCTCCAACTTCCTCGCAGACTTTTAATATCACTACGACCAGCTTGACGACGCTCAACTCCGATTTGTCGGCTTCGGCTTCGTATTTTACCGGCACCGGCACCGTCAGCGGCTACGTGGTGGATAATTTCAACGTCACCGTTTCCGGCGGAAGTTATAGTGTGGATTCAGTTTTGACGACTGCGAGCGGGTTGGGCTCAGTCACCTATTACTACAGCGTCACTCCCGCTCCCGAACCTTCCACACTGGCCTTGGCTGGTTTGGGCGGCGTTGGCATCTGGTGGCAATTACGCCGCCGGAATTAAAATTTGTGTTTGTAGCGAAGATCCCCGCCAGAACCCCAATCTGGCGGGGATTTTTTCCATAATGCGCCGTGCCTTTGCAGACATAAAAAGACCGCAAGAACAAAATGATTTACTCCCGCGGTTGGTAGGGCAGTGCTCCTGTGTCGTGCCGTTAAAATGGGCAAAGCCGCTTGACCTCGCCGCCGCGATTGGCAAGATGAACGGACAAAATCATTTTACTTATGTCACGCGCTGTCACTCTCTTCACCGGTCAATGGGCGGATCTGCCGCTCGCCAAACTTCTGCCGCTGGTCAAAAAAATGGGCTATGACGGCGTGGAACTCGCCTGTTGGGGCGACCACTTCGAAGTGGATCGCGCGCTCGTCGAAAAGGATTACGTCAAAAAGAAATGGGCGCTGCTCGCCCAGCACGGTCTGAAATGTTTCGCCATCTCCTCGCATCTGGTCGGGCAGGCGGTGTGCGATCTGATTGATGAACGGCATCAGGCAATTCTCCCCGCCGATGTTTGGGGCGACGGCAAACCGGAAGGCGTCCGCCAACGCGCCGCCGAAAAAATGAAAGCTACCGCGAAGGCTGCCCGCAAATTCTTCGACGCCAAACCGGGTGCCAAGAAAAGTGAAGTCGCCGTGGTGAATGGTTTCACCGGTTCCAGCATCTGGCACGCGCTGTATGCGTTCCCGCCGACGAGTCAGGATTTTCTCAACAAAGGTTTTGCGGATTTCGCCAAGCGCTGGACGCCGATTCTTGATGTGTTTGAAAAAGAAAACGTCAACTTCGCGCTCGAAGTGCATCCGACGGAAATCGCTTTCGACATCGCTTCGGCCAAACGCGCGCTGGCGGCGGTAAAAAATCATTCGCGCTTCGGTTTCAATTACGATCCGTCGCACCTCGGTTATCAAGGCGTGGATTATGTGAAGTTTATCCGCGAATTTCCTGACCGCATTTTTCACGCGCACATGAAAGATGTCTGGTGGGGTCACGGCGACGGCACAGTGGGCGTGTTTGGCGGTCACACGGATTTCACCGATGCACGCCGCTTCTGGGATTTCCGTTCGCTCGGCCATGGCGATATCAAGTTTGAAGACATCATCGTCGCGCTGAACGATGTCGGTTATCGCGGGCCGTTGTCCGTGGAATGGGAAGACGGTCGCATGGATCGTCTGCACGGCGCGCAGGAAAGTTGCGCCTTCGTTCGTAAATTAGATTTTACGCCAAACGCTGCTGCCTTCGACGCCGCGTTTTCAAAAAAGAAATAAATTCTCATGTCTGCCGCCAAGACTCGCCCGAAAATCATTCTCGTCATTGATGTCGGCGGCACGCATCTGAAAGTTTGCACCACCGGCAGTCGCAGCATCATCAAAATTCCTTCCGGTCCCACCATGACTGCGGCGCAGATGGCCGCTGCCGTGCGCAAGGCCGTTGTCGGTGTGAAATACGACGCCGTGTCCATCGGTTTTCCCGGTCCGGTGGTGGAGAATCATCCGCTGCTCGAACCGCACAATCTCGGCAAAGGCTGGGTGAAGTTTGATTATCAACACGCCTTTGGTCGTCCGGTAAAAATGATTAACGACGCCGCGATGCAAGCCCTCGGCGATCATCTGAGCGGACGCACGATATTCCTCGGACTCGGCACTGGACTCGGTTCGGCGTTGGTGGTGGACGGAAACGTTTTGCCGCTGGAACTCGCGCATCTGCCTTACAAGAAAGGCCGCAGCTACGAAAAATATCTCGGCACGGCCAATCTGAAACGCGTCGGCAAAAAGAAATGGCGGCGCTACGTCGCCGACGTCGTTGGCTTGCTCAAAGCCGCGTTCATCGCGGACAGCGTGGTGCTCGGCGGTGGCAATGTGCGGCTCATCGAGAAATTTCCGCCGCACGTTCGCGCCGGTAAGAATGCCAACGCCATTCGCGGCGGCTACCGTTTGTGGCATCACCAATAAACCGGCGGCTTCGGTAAATTTTCCACTGCGGCGAAAACCGTTTTTACTTCAGACCGTTACTTGCTTAGCTGGGCGCTGCTTGAAAATCAGGATGCAGGCCACGATGAAAATCAACAGCACCAGCGAGGCAGAATAACGACTCAAGTTCAATCCGCCGTTGGCAATCGGTTTGTCGCAGAAATCTCCCAGCACCGCGCCGAGCGGTCGTGTCAAAACGAAGGCTGCCCAGAACAAAGCCGTGCGCGAAATTTTGGTGAACAGATACAGCGCGGCAATCACCGCGAGCAAGCCCCCAAACAGCGCGGTGGAATTCAGATAGCCAAAGCCTTCCGTGTCCGCCGTCCAATCGCCGAGCGCCGTGCCCAAGGTTTGCGAGAACATGATGGTGACCCAATAAAACATTTCCGACTTCGGCGCGCTGACCGTGTTGATGGACACCGACCCCAGCGTTTTATACCAGAGCGCGAGCGAGCCGATGAGCAGCGCCAGCAACAAGGACGAGCCGCCCGCGTAACCGATGTGCAAGGAACGGTCGCAAAAATCCGCGAGCGTGGTGCCGACGGTGGTCGTGGCAATGATCGTCGCCCAATACAGAAAGGGATGAAACTTTTCCGCCTTGATCTGCCAGCCAACAAACCCGAAAAACAAGATGGCAAAGATAGCCGTGCTCACAAGATATCCGAGATTCATCGACATCGACACGGCGTCACCGCCCGTTTCACCCAAAGTCGTCGCGGCAATCTTGATGAGCCAGAAAACAAACGTGACTTCTGGAACTTTGCTAAAAAGTTTTTCGGTTTTGGTATCCATGCAAAAAGTTTTTGTCTTAACGAATTTGTTTTCCCGCTTTCACCGTCCCACAAACAGCACGTTCAGCCACGCCGGACCGGTGTAGCGTTTGCCGCGCGGCGGATTGCCCACGGGCGCTGGCGCGCTCGGCGCGTTCGTGCCCGTTTGCGGTGGACGGTCGGTGCAGATCAACACGATGTGATTGTTTTTCGTGTCCAAGGACGACGTGCGGCAGCCGGCTTTCGTTTGCAAATTTTGCGTTACCACAAAATTCGTTGGGCTGATTTCTTTGATGATGGTCAACGTGCCATCGCGTTGCGAGCTGAACGCTTCCATCGTGTTCGGATTAAACCCGCCGCCGTCCGTGCCGTTGCCAATGGGCAACGTCGCGAGCACTTTGCCGGAATCCGTGTTGACGACCACGCACACATTCGGGTCCGCGCACATCGCAAACACGAGATGATTCTTTACATCCAAGCCCATGCCCGCCGGTTCACCCGCGCTCTCGCCGAGATCAATCTTGTTCAGCACCTTCATCGCTTTGACATCAATCACCGCAATCTTTTTCTCGTCCTCCACATCCGCGAACACTTTGCCCTGACCATCGCTGCGCGCTTCTTCCATCGCGCCGCCGACCTCAATGGTGCCGACGATGTTGCCATCTTTCGGGTCAATCACCGTGATGCTCGGGCTGGCGTGGCTGAAAATATAAATCTTGTCCGTGAACGGTTCGAGCAGGATGCCATCCGGCCGGCTCGCCACGGGAATGCTTTTGATTTTTTGCAACGTCACCGTGTCGAACATCCCGACTTGCGGGCCGCTGGTGAAACCATGGTGCGTTTGCGTGTCCACTGCCACGCCGTGACCGCCGACGTTCGTAATCGCGCCGAGGTATTGATGATTGTCCAAATCAAACACCAAAGTGTTCGTGCCACGCGGCACATACACGCGCCGACCGTCATTGTCAGCAAAGACATAATCCGTGCCGCCGCTACCCATCAGCCGCGTCGTGTCCAAAACTTTGTAAGGCGCGTCCGTTTGCGCATGGAGCGAGCCCGCGAACAGGCCGAGACTGAATAAAACACTGGCGAATGATTTTAGTGATTTCATGATAAAAATAGTTTTCGCTTCGACAGACGCCCCAACGATGCGCGGGGTTTCAACTGCGAGATATACGGACGCAAAGGCTTCCGTAATTCCGCTGCCAAGTCCAATCAAAACCCGAAGCCCTGGGATGAAGTTCCAGCTACCAAGCAGCAAAACGCGATGAACGTGCTGGAGGCAACATTCATCGCGGACAATTTGACAGCGATACCGTGGTTGGCCAAGCACTCAAGGTGGTGGCGGCGGCGGACAGGTTAAAAGTCGAGGTGGGAATACAAAAACGCGGGCGGTTTCAGTTAGAAACCGCCCGCGTCGAGAAAATTGCTTGGGTCAGCGTGGAAAAATAAATTCTACTTCGGGTCGAGTTTGAGCGCGATGGTCTGGGTGGCGCGCAAGACCAAGTCGTCGCCGACCACAACGTTTTCGAGCGTGTAGGGCAGGGGAATCTTGAAGGTCTTCACGCGGTCGTTGGCGTATTTCAACGTCAGCAAACGGTAGCTGCGGTCCACGCCGATGACGCGTGCGCTCATGTCAATCGTCGTCACCATGACGCCTGCGGGATTGGCGCCCTTGGCCGCACCGTGAATCGCAATGCCGGTGGTCGTGCTCGGCATTTTTCCATTCTTAACGAGGAAGATGCCGATCTCTTCCGCCACTTTTATTTTGACGCCGTCGCCGACGTGAATCTTGTCGAAGTTGACGACTTCCGGTCCGGCGATGTTGGTGGAAGAATTGCCGTCGGCATATTTCAGCACAATCTGGCGTGACGTTTGGTCAATAGATTCCACCGTGGCTTCGGCCTTGCGCGTGTCCATGATAACGATGCTACCGGCAAAAGCGGGGTCGCCGGTGTTCGGTTGGATATCGTAAGCATTCGTCCAACACCCCGCGAGCAACAACATGACGGGCAAAAGGAACAACGGAGCCAGCTTCTGAATTTTAATTTTCATAAAAGTTTTGTGCGCGAACGCGTCCGGCAACTTGTCGCTGAAAAAAACTTGGCGGGCAAGTTTATTTAAGTAGCGAATCAGCAGGTCGGGCGCGCGACCAAATTATTTTTTTAAACCCAATGCCCATTCGATACCGCCGAGAACGTGTTGTTGATACGCTTTACTGATGGCCGTGTCGTTCTTGCGGTCTTTCATGGTCGGATCGCTATCAATCAGGTCTTCCCGATGGCCGAGCGACGTGTAAAAAACTTTGCCGTCGCCGTAAGGTTTGCACCACGAAACCGCGAAGTGTCCGGCCGCGCCCGTTTCCGGATGTTTGTCCATGATGAGCAGGTCGTGAACTTTCGTCGGGTCGTAACTCTTGAACTGATAAATCTCTTCCTGCTGAATCGTCCACGATTTACCGAGGTGCGCGTCGGCGGGATTGGCCGCGTCTTCATTCAAACATTCCACGCCAACCTGTTTGCCGTGTTTCATGAACTCGCCGCCGAGCATATCAATATATTCCGGCCAGCCATGAAACGTATCGCTCGCCGCGTGCAGCCCGATAAACGCGTGTCCGGCCTTGATCCAATCCAGAAAACCCTGCTTGTCCGGAATCGGCAAATCGCCCGTCGTGCTGGCGAAAACGACGCCGTCGTAATGCTTCAAGTTTTCCGGGGAAAGCTTTTGGAGCACGACCGCCAAGCTCGCATTCCATTTAGCTTCGTTGGTGGCGAAGGCCGTTTTCTCCGCGTCCGTTGCGTCCTTCTTCAATTTCGCCGGGAAACCAGTCGCGGGATGTCCGGGCGGTTGCTGGACAAAATCCACGGTGAACTCGCCGCTGTCTTTCGCGAGCTGCGACAACATTTTTTCCAGCGTGGGAATCGAGGCGTGACGAAAGCCCGTCGTCGTGGTGACCACCAAAAGTTTTTTTGGTTCCGCGTGCAGCGACGTCACCGCCAGCAACATCATCAGAAGGACAGAAGTAATTTTCATTTTAAGATTTAGTGGAGAGTTGATTGTCGTTCAGGGTTCGTTCACAAACGGAATCGCCCGCACCCAGATGTTGCGGAACGAAACCGAGTTGTTGTGATACTGCAACGCGAGCGGCAGTTCGGCATCATGCGGATGGTATTTGCCCACCGTGCGCCAGTTGGTCGGGCCGCGAAACGCTTGATGATTCTGCACCACCACGCCGTTCAACGTCACCGTCGCGTAAGCGGGTGAAACTAATTTGCCATCGGCATCAAAACGTGGGGCGGTGAAAATGATGTCGTAAGTTTCCCAGTTGCCGGGCGGGCGACACGCATTGGCGAGCGCCGGATGCTGGCCGTAAAGTCCGCCCGTCGCGCCATCGGCATAAGTTTTATTGCCGTAACAATCGAGCACCTGCACTTCGTAAAGACCCATGAAGAAAACGCCGCTGTTGCCGCGACCCTGACCATCGCCCTTCGGCGGCGTGGGTTCACAAAATTCCAAATGCAGTTGAATGTCGCCAAACTTATTCGTCGTCTGGATGTCGCCTTTGGCGGAAACCATCACGCCGTTTTCAATTTTCCACAGCGCGTCGCCGCCGGTTTTTTTATCGCGCCATTGCGACAAATCTTTGCCGTCGAACAACACGATGGCATCGGCGGGCGGCGCGGCATTTTCGCTGAACGTCGCGCCGGGCGTGACGATGGGCGGCTGCGGCCGCGCGGGATCGTGGACGTGCCACAGACCAGACGGTTGCAGCGGCGTGTCTTGAAAACCCGCGACGCCATTGATTTCAATTTCGTGTGGTTTCGGCGCGGCGTTGGTTTGCGCCAGCGCGAAGTTGGTGGTGATGGCCGCGAAGGCGGCAAGAGTGAGAATTTTCTTCATATAAATAAATTTAGAGCTTCGGAAACTTGGTCCATTTGCCAGACGCCGCTGACTTCACGCAAGTTTCGATGAAAGCCATGCCTTCCACGCCGTCGTCCACGGTGGGATGATCAAACGTTCCTTTCTTGCCCGCGATGTTCGCGCGAATGGCGGCGATGGCTTCCAAATAAATATTCGCAAACGCTTCGATGAACGCTTCGGGATGACCGAACGGCAGGCGCGTAAATTTCTTCGCCACGTCGGAAACGTAGCCGTTGCCGCGCCGGATGATGCGTGCGGGTTCGCCTTTCGGCGTGAACTTCAATTCGTTCGGATGTTCCTGCTGCCACGCGAGCGCGCCGAGCGTGCCGTAAATGCGGATGTTCAAATTGTTTTCTTCGCCGCAGGAAATTTGCGAGCAATGCAAAACGCCTTTCGCGCCGCCTTTGTAGCGGATGAGCATGTTCGCGTCGTCTTCCAGCTTGCGGCCGGGAATGAAGCTCGTGAACTCCGCGCACAACTCATCAATCTGCAAGCCGGTGATGTAGCGACCGAGATTTTCCGCGTGCGTGCCGATGTCGCCGACGCAACTGCTGGAACCCGCCTTCTTCGGATCGAGCCGCCACGATGCCTGTTTCTGGCCGTCGGCCTCGATCTTGTCGAGCAGCCAGCCTTGCGGATATTCGACGACGATTTTCAAAATCTTGCCAAGTTTGCCGGTGCGGACAAGTTCGCGTGCTTCCTTCACCATCGGGTAGCCGGTGTAATTATGCGTGAGCGCAAAAACTTTTCCGCTCTTGCGCGCTACTTCGCGCAACGCTTTCGCTTCCTTCAAAGTCAATGTCATCGGCTTGTCGCAGACGACATGAAAACCTTTTTTAAGAAAAGCGATGGCGACGGGCGCGTGCAGAAAGTTCGGTGTGACGATGGCGACGAAATCAATCCGCTCATCCGCGGGCAATGCTGCTTCGCGCTCGGCCATTTCCTGATAGCTCGCGTAAACGCGTTTGGGATTGAGGAACAGTTGTTCGCCGGTGACGGCGGAATTTTTGGCGTCGGACGAGAACGCGCCGGCGACGAGTTCAAGCTGGCCGTCGAGATTGGCGGCCATGCGGTGGACCGCGCCGATGAAGGCATTCTGGCCGCCGCCGACCATGCCGTAACGAAGTTTGCGAGATTTGACTTGGGCTGACATAAAATTATTTGGAAGTGATTTTGAAGCGGCAATTTAGGCAAAGCCGGGCAGGGGAACAAGCCGCGAGTTTTGGATTGCTGGGAACTTAAAATAGTTGGCTTGGGTTTGCGCTTGTGCTGGAAGCTGGCAATAATCAACGCATGAACTTTTCAGGATTCAATTTTAGTCGGACAGGTTTTGGTTTGCTGGCGTTGCTCGCGCTGGTGGTGTGCGGTTGCCAGACTTACAGCGGGCCGCCGGGCAAAAATGTCGGGTCGGTCACCATCAACAATCGTTCGCTGATGGCGGTGCAATCGGCGGTGACGAATGTTTTCTGCGCGCGCGGTTTCACCGGCACCCAGTCGGGTGACAACAGTTTTAATTTCACGCGTCCGGCGGGCGCGCTGGATAAAATGATTTACGGCAGTTACGTTTTTACCGACGAGGTGAAGCGGAAGGTGACGGTGACGACGGAAACGGCGGCGGACGGTGCTATCGTGGTGAGTTGTCAGGCGTGGCTGGATGCGGCTGAGGATAATCCGGTGTTCGAGGGCGATCATCAATTGACGCCGCTAAAGAAAGGGCCGTATCAATCACTGCTCAACGAAATGAAAAAGCAGTTGGGCGAATAACTTTCGGTTATTGCCCCAGATGTTGCAGCGCCTTGAGCATCGGCGCGCTGGAAACCTTGATGATGCCGGACAGCGGGTGATTCATTTCCAGAATCAAAAAGATGGCGCCGGCGACAGACACGGCGCAGGTGAACATCACGGCCAGCACCATTGTATTGCGCGGCGCGAACAAGCCAAAGCTGAAGTGTAACGCGGTAAGCCAGAACAGCAGGATGGCAAGGAACGGCATCGGCAAGTGGTTTTGCGCCTGCTCGACGACCATCCAGCGCGACTGACGCAAGTCCTGACAAACCCCTTCCGCCTGCGTGAACATTTGCCGTTGCACGGCGTTGGTGGGCGTGAGTTGTAGCAATTTCATTTGCAACATTTCCATGCCGTTCATTTTTTCATAGGCGCTCAAGCCGGACGCCTGCGTGGTTGAAAATTTTTCTTCCGGCCAGATGGCGGCAATGCCAGCAGCGGTGCTGGCGCGTAAAAATTCGCGGTCAGCTTTCGTTTCCGGGCCGTAGTCCGCAAGCAGGCGGTCGAGATAAATCAATTTGGCTGCGCCCTGCGTGACTTGGGCGTTCATCGTATCGAACGTGCCTTTAGCGGAACTCACGAGCAGGCCGAGAATCAGCGCGGACAACGTGGCGAGCAAACCGGCGCCGAGTTTGATGGTGTCTTTGGACTCGTTGCTCAAATGATGATCGGGCAAAAAGTTTTGGAGCCACAAGCCGAGCAGCACGCCGCCGAAGATGCACGCAGTGCTGATGAGGGCGATGGTGAAAGCAGTCATATTAAATTATTTTTGCGTTCGCTCTTTGGCGGCGATGCAGGCGCAGTTTATTTCCCAATAGTCGTTCTGTCCAGCGTGGCTTGCGCTTGACACTTAATCTTCAACTTTTAACCATGCCGCCCGATGTCAGAGAAGCCATTCTATTTAAAAACTACCCGCAAGCCCGTTGCCCGTTTTCTGGCGGCCATGGTTTTGATGCTCATAGCAACACCATTTCTAGATGAATACGAATATGGCTTGCAGATTGACGCAGCGCTCATCACCGCCGTGTTGGTGTTGGGAATGCTGGCGGTGAGTCGCAGTCGCCGCACGTTTCTCATCGGAATGGCTTTGATGCTGCCGGCCATCGCCTGTCGTTGGATCTATCACCTCCAGCCGCATTACTTGCCGGCACCGCTGCAAAACATCACGGCGTTGGGATACATGATTTTTGTCGAGGTGCAATTACTGCGGTTCATCTTTCGTGCGCGGAAGGTGGACTCAGAAGTGTTGTGCGCGGGTATCTCCGGCTATCTGTTGCTGGGCGTTTTGTGGATGTCGGCTTACATGCTGGTCTCGCGGTTGAACCCGGTCGACGCGACGCACCTCGGCGCGTTCGCTTTCAACATCAGTTCAGCGGTTCCGCATCCGCTCTCACAATTCGAGTCGTATTATTTCAGCTTCATCACCTTGAGCACCGTGGGTTACGGCGACATCACGCCGCTCTCGCACGGCGCACGCACGTTGGCGATGCTGGAAGCGATGACCGGAACGCTTTATCTGGCCGTCTTGATTTCGCGGCTCGTTTCGCTCCATTCCAGCCATTCGCCGCCGCCGGCGGAAGGTCAGGATTGATTTCGCGTCGTCGGACGATACTATTTTTTCATTCGCGGACTAACTATCTCAAAGACTTAAACCATCAACTGAAAACAAAACATGAAAAGATCCACCATTAAAATCATTGCCGCCAATCTGGCGTTGGCTGCGACCCTCGCGGTGCTATCCGGTTGCGCCTCCAAGAGCTACGACAAAGGCGCGGCGACCTCGACGTCGTTGCAAGCTTCCGCTGACGCCGTGGGCGCGACCTCGCAAAGCCTTTACGATGTGCTTGGCACGTTGAACAACCTCACGTTCAAATCACAAGGCGACTTGCGCACGCAGTTCGACGCCTTTGTGGCCGCGTCCAAGGGCTTCAACAAATCTCTGGAAAAATTGGATGATACCGTGACGGGGTTGCACACACGCGCGGATGCCTACTTCGCTTACTGGACGAACCAAACGGGTTTGATTCAGAGTGCTGATTTGCGCCAACGCAGCCTGGACCGTAAGGCGGAAGTTTCCGGCAAACTCAACGAAGTCACTGCCAGCTACGACAACCTTAAGAAATCTATCCAGCCCTTCAAAATTGATTTGAAAGATATCGAGTCCTATCTCGCCACGGATTTGACGGCGGGCGGATTGGGCACCATCAAAGACGTCGTCGCCAAGACGAAAGTAGACGCCGTGCCGTTGCGCGACGCCATCAAACGTTTGCAGGGCAGCTTTGCCACGTTGAGCGCGACGCTCTCGCCGGTGTTGCCCACGCCCGCCGCGAAATAATTTCGCAAATTTCTTTGCGCGCACGCCGTGACCCGCACGGCGGGCGCTTTGTTTTTCCGGCGCGCCGCCTGACATTTTGAAACAAGGTGGGAACAAGGTTGACACCCGCAAGCGCTTGTAGAAGAATCGAAACCATGTTTGGAAGTCAAAAAAAACTCACATCATACGCTCTAACATTAAAATGAAAACTACCCGCACTCAAAATCTCCTGGCCGCCGCGTTCACTTGCGCGCTGGCTTCCACCATCGTGGTGCTTGGACCCCGTTCATTAAGCCACTTGTGATGAGACAGTTTCCGGTGGTTTCGGTTTGTTGTTTTGTTTCCACTCAAGGTTCCGGTGGAAGGAG
>Ga0214164_1000869_pt1 | contig 18633 bp, 16 predicted proteins | sample TroBogepilimnion_13_FD_153003 | JGI IMG/M metagenome (GOLD analysis project Ga0214164, IMG submission 153003) | Freshwater microbial communities from Trout Bog Lake, WI - Practice 03JUN2009 epilimnion v4 | ecosystem: Environmental > Aquatic > Freshwater > Lake > Epilimnion/Euphotic zone ...
ATCAATAATCTCAGAACTGCAATTTTATTCTTTAATGGCAATTTAGACCTGAATATAAAAATGACATATTAGTTATCACACGATTAACCGATGAGCCCATAAAAGTATTGCTTGAAATTCATCAGGGCTACCTGACCGGGCACAATATTACCGGCGCTATGTTTGGTAAAGTAATTGAAGAAATCGGTTACCGGGTATTTTCATCAACCGGTATGGAACTGGCCGGAGACCAGATATTAAAGTACAGTTGTGTGATACTTTCGAAGGAAGTATTGCCGGCAGAAATTTACAAGATTTAAGAAGGATGCACCGAATGGCAAAATGTAATGATGCATTCCAATGAATACTTCAGGAAATAAAAAAGTGCAGGGAGAAATACTATGCGCTGATGCTATTAGCCCTTCTTGAAATACTCCTTAAACTTGCCGGTAAGATCGGTTTCGATAATACGGCAGGCCAGATCTATCATATTGCGGAAAGCAAGTGCGTGGGCAATACCATGGCTGATAATCACCGGGCTGTTGATGCCTAAAATAGGTGTACCACCGTAGATCTCAAAATTGAAATTATCCAGGAAAGGGTCATTAAACCCTTTCTGGACCTTAAAAATATCATAAACTGATTCAGCTAATTTCAGTGCTACATTACCAACAAAGCCTTCGCATACAATAACCTCAGCTTTATTTAAGAACAAATCACGGCCCTCAACATTACCTATGAAATTTATGTCGGCCTGCTCTTTAAGCAGCGGATAAGTAGCCTGGCAAAGGAGGTTTCCCTTACCTTCTTCCTCACCGATATTGAGCAAAGCAACCCTTGGGCTTTCCACCCCCAGAACATGGTAAGAATATAATGATCCTAACTGGGCAAACTGTACCAGATGCTCCGGCTTGCAATCGGCATTAATACCTGAATCGAGCAGGAAATTAAATTTCCCGTCCTGCCTTGGCATTGGCGTTGCGATTGTGGGGCGCAGGATACCATCTATGGCTTTTACTGAATAGAGTGCGCCTACCATCATAGCGCCGGTGTTGCCGGCGCTGATAAATGCATCGGACTTACCTTTCTGCAGCAATCCGAAGCCGATAGCAATACTTGAATTGGGCTTTTCCTTGAGCGCCTTTGTGGGGTGCTCATGCATACCTATAGTTTCGCCTGCCTCAATAAAAGTAAAGCGGTGCTTATAAGCATCCAGTGCAGGCATAAAAGGGGCCGAAGCCTCAGTATTGCCGATAAGCAACAAATGAACAGATGATTCAGGTACCTGTTCAAAATATTGCAGCACACCCATCAGGGTCTCCTTGGGGGCATAATCGCCGCCCATAATGTCAAGCCCTATCTTCATTAACTGATAAAATTAGTTATGAATTAGTTTCACCTTCTGTTGCCGGCGCTTTATCAATTACAACTTTGCCCTTGTAGAAAAGTTTCCCTTCTACCCAATGCGCGCGGTGACGCAGATGGCTTTCGCCTGTTGTTTTGTCAATGCTCCACGTTTCAGCTTCAGCCTTGTAATGAGTACGACGCTTTGCGCCTCTCTGTTGTGAGTGTCGTCTTTTAGGATTTGGCATTTTACTTTATTTATGTTTGCTAATTTATGACTAAATTTCAATGATATTCAATTCTTACCCTGCAATTCCTGATTTATAATAAACAATTAATGCCTATGGCTTTTTCGGCTTTGGCCGCTGCTTGCCTGCAGGCACTTTAAGTTCTTTTTTCTCTTTAAATGATTCCAATCCTTTCCACAGCGGATTATGAACGGTTGCAGTGGATTCTGTTAATTTATCGAGCAAATCCAATGCCTGCTGGTTGCAACCGGAAGAACCATCTTCCTTATCCGGATGAATATGCTGCAAAGGTATACTGAGCATCACAAATTCATACAGCCAGTTACTCATGTCCAGCACAGTTTCACTCCGGGGAATAAAAACCACATCATCCTCCTCATCAATCTGCTCTGCATCTTCACCCAGCAACTTAATTACGAGGTTAAATTCGTCCCACAACCTGAGTTTGAAATCATCACCACATCTGTCGCAAGGTACAATAACCTGCCCATCAACATCAAATTTAAGCATGAAAAAACTCTCATGCTTGTCAAAGACCAGTGTAATCTTAACATCCCACTCCGTAAAACTTTCATCAGCATTCCTTTCCTCCATGAAACGATCATCAATATCGTAAACATAAGTATGTGGTCCGGGTTTTAACCCCTGCCAGGCAATTTCATATTCCCGGTTATGCTTCATTTCAGTTTTACAGTTTGGAGTTTTCAATTTACAGTTTGCAGCTTGTTAAATATATACCTATTTTATTGTTTATAAAACACATACAGTTAAATAACTACTGCCAATTACCGGTATGCAACTGACAATTGCCGACCGAAAACTGCTAACTTTTACTTCAAACGGGCTGCAAAGGTAGGGAAAAATCTCTTGATTACATCAATTTATTTCGTTTGATCAAAAAAGCATGCAGCACTTCATCCACAGGTTTTGAAAGGTCTACTGCTACCCTGTCGATCTGGTATTGATGACAGCGGTTCTCTATCATAATCTGAAAATCGCGCATCCTGCTGATGTATTGATCCTTAATCTGCTGGGGCTGCAGTTTTATCCTGTCCCCTGTTTCCATATCTACAAACTCGTAAGGCCGGTTCTCAAATTCGAATTCAAGTTCCTGAGTACCATCTACAACATGAAATAAAATAACCTCATGTTTATTATACCGTAAATGCTGTAGGGCAGAAAACATATCTTCGATATTATCTGAGTCATCCATCATATCGCTGAAAACAACTACCAGCGACCTTTTGTGCATTTGCTCGGCTACCAGGTGCAAAGCTTTTGCTGCATTGGTTACTTTATTTTCAGAGGTAGTTTCGAGTGTGCGCTGCAATTCATTCATCAGCATTCTGTAGTGGCTGTGAGCTGAGCGGCAGTCTGAAAAATAATTTACCTGACTATCAAACTTCACCAATGCAACAGCATCCAGCTGGCGTTTCAGCAATTGCAACAGGCTTGCAGCCGCCACACATGAAAACTGCAACTTGCTCAGTTTTTTATCATCTACCGGGAAATGCATAGAAGATGAAGTGTCCAATACTACACAGCAACGCAGGTTGGTTTCTTCCTCAAAACGCTTAATAAACAGCTTATCTGTACGTCCGTATACCCGCCAGTCTATATGGCGCAAAGGGTCACCCGGATTATATAGCCTGTGCTCCGCAAATTCGACCGAGAAGCCATGAAACGGGCTTTTATGAAGACCTATAATGAAGCCTTCAACCACCTGCCGGGCTATCAGTTCTAAATTATCGGTAAGGGGTTGCTGAAGGATCATAATAAAAAGGAAACCGGTTTGGAAAATTTTAAGTTCAAATGTAAAGCATCATTTGCAAACAGATTCAGAAATCGGGCCTTTTTACGTCAGCAAAAGCAGCTTATTCTTTCCGGTCCGGAGGAAGTACTTCCTGAAGCCGTTCTTCGAGCTCATTGCCCCTGAGATTATGGCCAATAATTTTGCCATTGGGATCAATCAGAAAGTTGGCAGGTATTGATTGCACAGAATAGGTGGTAGCAGCGACAGACGACCAACCTTTGAGGTCGCTTACCTGTGTCCATACCAAACCATCAGACTTAGCAGCCGAAGCCCAAGCATCTTTATCGTGATCAAGGGAAACACTGTAAATAGTAAAATTACGGGTTTTGAACCTTTCGTAAGCCGCAACTACGACGGGATTCTCACCCCTGCATGGACCGCACCATGAAGCCCAGAAATCAAGCAATACATATTTTCCGCGAAATGAAGAAAGTGGAATAATCTTTCCATTAAAATCGGGCAATACCAGATCAGGTGCAACGGAACCTTCGACTGCAAGATTTTTCCCTGCCGACTGCTGCTTCATCCTCAATGCAGATTTAACGTGATATTCAGCATAGTCTTTTGTCATTCTGGTTCCCGGGAAGCGACGTGACATGCTCTGGTAAAATGCTTCGAGATAATTGACCTCTGTTGCTCCGTTGAGCATACGGGCAGCAAAAATGGCATTAGGCTGGTAATGGGTAGTATCGGCATAGCGCTCAACAAACTGTGTGAAATTCAGCCGCATATCCTGAAAGTCATTTTTAGCTTTCATAAACAAGCTGTCATTACCTCTTGCCTGAAGCGTATCCAGCACTATGCACATATTGTTGTAATCGTTCAGGTGCTTTCTTACAGCCACCAGAAATTTCTGGAGTTCCTGCGATTCAGGTGAACCATTGATGGAATAGTTTTCAAGGGATTTCCAGTCGCCTTCTACTTTGATATTGGCTTTGTCTACAGACAGCAGAATGAATTTATTAGCACGGAAATGCAACCGGTAAAGGCCCGGTTCGGGAGCCACACCAGATAATTCAAACTGTCCATCAGGTTTTGAATGGGTAGAATCTACAATTGTAATCTGATCATTGGCATTCAATTGTTCCAGGATAATATTTTGTTCAGGAAGTCCAATGATGCTCCCGATCACAGTAAATCTTTTGTTAGTGCTTTTGCAGGCAACAATTCCGGATATAACAATAAAAAATAATAGTAGATGTTTTGATCTCATTCAGGGAATTTTAGTATGCACCAAGCCAAACTACATCAAAATTAGGAAGTCAAACGTCAAGAAATGCTTAAAATTTGAATTAAACCTGAGATAATTAATTACAAGTTAAACGATGCTAATTTATTTATTCATCTGATAATAAAGTTCTAAAAAAATCGTTAGCTTTATTATCTAAATACCTCAAAATGAAAAAATCATATCTTATTTTATCTTTTTCAGCGGTTCTCGCTCTGATTACAGACAGTTGTTCAAAATCAGGATATGCCTCTACTGATGAAACAACCGGCATAGTTAACACCACCAAACTCTGGTCGGGCTATTCGACGGGCTACTTAATGGGTGACACTATTTTAACACCTGGCAGCGCTGCGGTACCTTATGCCAGATATTATTATCATGTCATTACAGACAGTTCAATTACTGTTCAAAAAGTGAATGATTTGCAGATTAAAATTCTGGATATGCCTCTGAATTACGCATCAACCGATGCGGCGACCCATCTGGTGTTGTTTGATTCTACTATATCCGGATCGGCCCCAAGTAAGCTTGATTACTACAGTAATACCGGAAGTATGACTTATGAGTACCATTGGGTAGGTACTTATAACATTGCCAGCGGCCATTACTACCAAACCGATATTTACATGCATTCCAATTAAAACCGGATCTGAAAATACTTACTCAGGAATGCAGAGATTTATTTCATAAGCCGGTTAAAAATCGACCCTGGCAAAGCATATCTGTTTTTTATGAAAACAGGGCACAATAAGCACGCGCCCGGCCACCTGCTTGCCAGATTTCGGCAGCCAGTCGGGGTAATCATTGCCTTCTGCAACAAATGAATGGATATCGGTAGTTCCGGATGCATCAATGGTGCCCAGCTGTATTCTGGAATGGGCAACATTAAAATCATTGAATAAAAAACCAAGTGTTCCGCCGGTATTCAGTAAGGCATAAGAGGAAAACACACCGCCATCCTCCTGCGAGTACTGTAATTTGGGTATGAAAGAACTCCACTCCCTCATGCCGTCTTTATTGTAGGACAGGGCCATAATATCTTCATAATGATATTCGCGGACCATCGTGGACATGTATGGGGTATTGTAAAAAGAATAGTAGCCAAACCCTGGCGTATAGTTGCTCCTGGTAGTCATATAATGCATCTCTGAGATCAGCACAAACCCGCCGTCATTCTTAACTATTATCTGCTTTACCTCATAATTATCGAACGCATGGTTTTTGTGCCTTACGCCGGCTGCCTGCGTCAGGTCATGATCAAAAGGAATAAACTTAGTGGTTAGGAAATCAGCGGTAACCATATCTACATCTGTATAAATGATACCATCAAAGCTGCCGTTCTTCTTGTTGGAATAAAAGCCACCAAAATAAACTTTGTTATTGGCATTATCCACCTTCAGATAGCCACTGGCCACATATTTGTCATCCAGCTTCAATTCCTTAGCATCAAATTTTGTGGCTCCGGGCGTTAGCTTCAACACCCAGAACTGATCGGCATAATTCAGCGTACCGGCAGTTGAATAGGCATTCATAAAAACAGTACCATCATTGGAGAGGTTTACTTCTCCATGTTCCAGACTGTAATCAGACCTGAATGTAGCTTTACTCTTTTTTACAACAGCTATATTATCATCCAGCCATTTTGCGTCAAAATCGATGTCGGACCCTTTGTCATTAATACTGTATATGATGATACTTTTTTTATTCTCAGAGACCTCTGAAGAAAAATAAACCCTTGTAGCACCCAAAATACCGGTTTTTGCTATGCCCAGTTCTATAGGCTTCCCTTTAAGCCGGCCTTTGCTGTCGAGTATAGCTGCATACTGCACTACTTTATTGCTTTCCAGCGCCTGGTACAGTACAATCATTTTATCGGGATAAGCTATAAACCTTACCTCGTATATTTTATCCGGGAAAAAATCAAGCAGTATTGTTGCTGCTTTATTCATAGAATCATCCCAGGCTGTCAAAACAGCGTTTCCCGGTGAATAGGTATAAGTATACAGGTTTCCTCCGCTCATACCCACGATTCCATATTCATCCAACCGGATATCAAATTTATCATAGGGTGAATAAATAACCTCCTGGGCTTTGACTGAATTAAACAGAAAAAAACCAAGCAATAACATCAATACTGGTTTCAAAAAATTCATGCCTCAAATTTAGCTCGTGTTGTGCACCAAAATTAAAACTTATTCACAGAATCCCCCTTTATTTCTTCATGACCTTCTGAATGCAATAATGAACACACAGAACAATAAATTATGGGTTAATAATTCACTGAAATTTGACCCTGTCCGTTATTTTCCACAACCAGATCTCCGGTAAAGGTTTTCCAGAATCAACTGTCTTTTAAAGCTGTTTATCATTTACCGGTGGAGGTAGCGTGCACTCAGTAATTCTGCCAAACCATTTATACCTGTTGCGGGCAATTATATCATACATCCAATCTCTGATGGACCGGGGAATAATTATAAACGAATAAAACAATACCCAAATGCCGCCTAATATTTTTGCTATCCGGAGGGCTGCTTCAGACTTAATGTAATATTGATTTTTATAAAAAAGTACCAGGCTATCGGGTGGGGAACCCGGGAACTTGCTCTGAACCAGCTTACCATTTTCAGACTGTAATGACTCGAAACGGAACTGCTTCTGACTGTCGTGCTGCAAAATGAACTGAACACTATGGCTGCACAATTTACACGCTCCATCGTAATATAAAACCGGCCGTTGTGCTGTATCGTTGTTCAAAATGCTATCAGGCTATGATTTCAGAAATCCTGTAGTGATTAATTAACAGAACCCGCTCTTACACTTTTCAATGGTTTTGGTAGGCGGCCGGGGATCGCAGTTTTGGGCTTTTTAGTCGTGTCGGTCTTTGCGGCCAGCATTCTGGCGCTAAGTATAGAATCCACCTTAACTTTTACTTCTATTTTCAGCCGGTATTCCAGATCGGTTTTTGCCTGTTCGTCTGCCTGTCTGATCCTGATGCCAGATAGTGAATCAGCTTTCTGCGTTATTTGTTCCCTTGTAAGTGGCTGTGCTACTTTATTACAGGAAAAAATTGTGCAGATAACACCCAATGCCAATACTATTCTTTTCACTTTCACGCTGCAAATTACTACAAGCATTACAACTAAAAGTGCGCCAGATATAAATAAGGGAAATATTAACACTTGATTTTAAAATATTTTAACCCTCTAACGTGTTTATTTCAATTAAATTGTTTGAATTTTACGTAAGAAATGAAAAAGAGGCCCGAAATATGGTTTACGTGCCTGATGCTGGCCCTCACAGCCCTAAAATCTTCAGCCCAGAATTCAGTGAATGACACTATCAGGCTGGGTGCGGTAATAGAGAAAGGGCGGATTTACCCTATGATCCTGATGGATGAATTTGTTGTAACTGATAAAGCTTATGATGCAGCAGCCAGAAAACGCAGAGAAAGACTAAGAACTGATATTTACACTGTTTATCCTTATGCAATGGCAGCAGCAGCAATTTTTAAAGAGGTAAATGACAGCCTGGATAAAATGGACCGCAGGCACGACCGCAAAAAATACCTAAAATCGATTGATAAACGGCTGGATGTGGCATTTAAAGAACCACTTAAAAACCTCAGTATTGACCAGGGGCATGTGCTGATTAAATTAATAAACCGGCAAACCGGGCAGAACTGCTACAGCATTATTAAAGAGCTTAAAGGCGGCCTCTCGGCTATGTTGTGGCAATCGGTAGGCATGTTTTTCAACAATAACCTGGTAAAAGAGTATGAACCTGCCGATAAGGATAAGGAAATGGAAACCATGGTAAAGGATCTCGAAGCTTCCAACTACTACAGGTACCAGGTTTCCCAGCAGCAGTCGTTGCTAAAGAAAGTTGCAGCCACAACAGCTAAGTGAAGTTTTCAATTTCAGGTTTTACTGACAAAAGAGCTAAGTGAATATTCAATTCCATTTTTGGTTTAATAGAATATCTTTGTTCCGGCTGACAATACATCAGCTTTCCGGAAATATACTATTATGAAAACATCATTTGATAAGCTGATGATCCAGGCCGCCTGGGTATACGTTATTTTGCCGTTTTTACTTTTTTGCATCGGGTGGCTGAGAATGCCCTGGTCGATTATAATGGTTGCTATACTTGTTTTATCCTATATACTTACGATCAAGGCAACTAAAAATTACTACGAAATAAACCTTAAGCAACATTCCCGCAAAATCATCCTGGCGCTTTCGGCAATAATAGTGCTGGTAATTTTCTCCGGAATAGGTGAATACAGTTACCAGGTTGAGGACCATCAGTTCAGAAACGGGGTATTTCATGACCTGGTCACCCACCACTGGCCTTTAAAGCTAAATGAAAGAGGCAACCTGCCTACCCTGCACCAGCCGGTACTCTACATTTATTATATCGAATACTGGCTGCCTGCGGCACTGATTGGCAAGCTTTTTGGCTGGGCCATAGCTAATTTTTTCCTCTGGCTCTGGACGGTTGCCGGCTCTGTGCTTACCTTCTATTTTTTATGCCGTTATTTCAAAAGATTTTCACTGAAAATTCTTTTGATGTTCTTTTTTTTCAACACGGTTTATATACTGGTTTCTTTTCTGAAATACCCTGTCGGTTCAGTTATTTCCAGCGACTATAAAATCTGGTCGGGGCAAATGGTACTGGCCGGATCAAATATTGACTCACTTTACTGGATATATAATCAAACCGTAACCCCCCTGCTCATAATAGCTATGCTGCTCAACAAGCTATCGCGGCAAAGCATTGGCTTCCTGTTTGCACTCTGCTACCTGCATGGCCCGTTCACATTCATCGGTTTTTTCCCTTTCCTGTGTATCCTACTTGTTAAGGATATTTTCATCAGTAAAGAGGGCACATTTATGAGCCGGATTCAGCCCTACCTCACATTTCAGAACCTCATCGGGTCGGTTGCAGTAATGTTTATAGGTTACTTCTACCTTTCTGGCAGTCCGGCTGTGCAGTCGTTATACATAGGCAAGATAAGCCCGCTCAAGTATCTCGTTTTCATTATGGTTGAATTCGGGATTATTTCCTTTCTTATTTTCAGCAAGTACAAAAAAGACCCCTACTATTATATGACCCTTGCCATGCTGCTGATATTGCCTGTTATCGGTATGGGCACTATTCAGCCATTTACATTTTGCGCACGGGTATCTATTGCGCCTATGTTTATACTTATGGTGCTGGTTACAAAATATATACTTGAAGAAAGAGCTTCAATAACTAAAAGATTGGTAGTGACATACGTTCTGTTAAGCGCCATAGATCCTTTACTTCAGGTTGGGCGGTCGGTAGTATTTACTATCGGGCATTATATTGATCCGGTGGCTACCAATACCTGCTTATACAACCGGGCAGGTGAATGGTCGAACTGGAAAAACCTGGTGCCGGAAAGAAGTAAATGGAAAGAGGCAAATTTCAATATTCTGAATGTTCCTGAGACCGTAGATACAACCATTAACCCATTTCTTTATATAAATGAAAAACAAAATAACACCCCATTTTTCAATAAATACCTGTTAAAGAAAAAAAAATAAACCTTATGAGGATACAAATGTAGTTTTACAGGTTGATTTGTATTTGTAAATTCAATTATTTTTTTTGGCTACCACAAGGCAACTACCTCCAAAGGGGATTGATTTTTTTTCTTTAATTCTGCTCAGTTCCCAGTCCCATACTTTGTCCAGCACCGAACCTTTGGACTTATGTTCATTGGAGTGTTTATTAATGTCTCCGGAGTTCTTATGCATACCCAGCCTGCTGGGCAGTGAGCGCATCAGAAAAATGGGCACCGGTAAAACCGAGAAAATGTAGGTAGCATAGGCCACATCAAAACCAACATCATTCAGTTTTTTAGTTAATGACTTAATGGTATACCGGTTGAAATGCCCTGCATCATCATCTTCATTCGACCATAAAATTTCATGGGCAGGGACTGTGATAAATAGATAACCGTCTTTTTGCAGATAAGCGTGTAACAATTTCAAAAAGGCAATATCATCCTTAAAGTGCTCCACCACATCGAAAACACCTATTGCAGGAATCGTTTCTTTCTCAAAACCGGCATCTTCAAGTGTCGAGCAGATTATATTTTTCAGTTCCCTGGTCCTGGCGTTAATGCAGCCACGTTCTCCGGGTTCAACCAATATTGTTTCGATACCGCTTTTTTCAATAGCTTTTGCCACATATCCGTTTCCACCGCCAATATCAAAAAAAAGATCTTTGGGCGCAAATCTATTTACCAGCTCTACAATACAGTTATTGCGGTGCCGGAACCAAAAACTGTTTTCCTCTATCTGATAGCAGGCATCATTGCCTTCATCGGGGTAGGAAATAGCTGTTTTCTTTTCAGCATACCAAATGCCGTTATTTTTTACTAAACCTTTTGTATACGCCTCAATTCCCATAACAGCTAAGTTAAACTATCTACTATTTTATTGATTACTTCTATTACTTTCAATACATCCAGTTCATAATACATCGGCAATCTCAGCAGGCAATCGGTATACCGGTCTGTTTCTGTCAATTCAGAGGCATGATACCTTGATAAATAATAGGGGCTTTTGTGCAGGCTGAGATAATGGAAAACGGCATAAATATTATGCTCTTTGAGCAACCTGGTAAATTCAACCCTTTTCTCCAGGTTGTTGAATACAAGGTAAAACATATGCGCATTATTGGTAGCAAATGATGGAATTACCGGTAACCGGAAAAGGCCTTTATCTTCCAGAGGCTTAAGCCCTTCGTGATAAGCTGTCCATATCTTTTTACGGCGATCCTGTATATCATCCAGGTTTTCAATTTGTGCATATAAGAATGCGGCAATAATATCGGAGGGAAGGAAAGAACTTCCCACATCCACCCAGCTATACTTATCTACCTCGCCCCTGAAAAACTGGCTCCGGTTTGTGCCTTTCTCCCTGATAATTTCGGCGCGGTTGAGAAACTGACTATCGTTAATGACAAGCATTCCCCCCTCGCCCGACATGATATTCTTGGTTTCGTGAAAAGAGAATGCTGCAAGGTGCCCTATGGAGCCTAATGGCCTCCTGACCCCATCCTTACCAGTATAATAACTATCAATGGCCTGGGCCGCATCTTCTATCACAAACAGATTGTAGCGGGCTGCTACAGCCATAATTTTGTCCATATCGCAGGCCACACCGGCATAATGTACCGGCACAACAGCTTTTGTGCGCTCTGTTACCAACGCCTCAACAGCATCCTCATCCATGCCGGGATGATCTATACGGCTATCGCAAAACACTATTTTTGCCCCCCTGAGTACAAATGCATTGGCAGTAGAAACAAAAGTATAAGAAGGCATAATCACTTCATCGCCTGGCTGAATATCTATGAGTAATGCAGCCATTTCCAGCGCATCGGTGCAAGAAGTGGTGAGCAGGCATTTATTAAATCCGAAACGCTCCTCCAGGTAACTGTGACAGCGCTTTGTAAACACCCCGTCGCCAGAGATTTTCCCCGACAATACAGCCTGATAAATATAATGGCCCTCTTTACCTGTGAGGTAAGGTTTATTAAAAGGAATCATATTATTTAAATTATTTAAATGATATGTATATTTAATTAAATGTTTAATTCAAAAAACCATAGCGGATTAACTAAGATTTTCTTTGCAAGAATATCTCCCAGCCACCTACAAACTTATACCTTGGCGAAAGAAAGTACCATGGGGATTTTAGGGTATATGCAATAAATGTTTTGATAAAATGATGTTTAAAGTCTGTTTCAACTATAGAAGGTTGGGACTTTAAAACTTCAAACTGCTTATTGATTTTTTTCTTGATAAGTAAAGGTGCATTATTCCAAAATTTATCTCCTAGATCATGTATGTGAGCTGGATATGTAATGTCAAAATTAATTCCAATTTTATTGAAAAATCTCAAAAAGGAGACATATAGGGTGTGCGGGCATAAAAATAGCCCGCTTCGGCCACCATATCAAACAGTTCATAAAATTCTTTAGCAGGATAGGGCAGATGTTCTATTATAGCCGAGGCAATTACGAGATCATAACTCGTTTCTTGCAAATCAGAAAGTGAATCAAATTTTCGGACTTTAATACTTTTAGTATCAGATGGTAATGCAACTGAACTTATTTCAACCAGGTCAATGCTTATATGCTTTATTTGGGTATGGGTATCATTTTTATAAAGTAAATTAGCTATTGCTTTTGAATTTGCTCCATCCCCACCAGCAAAATCAAGTATCTTTACATTAGCTTGATTCTTAATTTTAAATTCATTTAAAAGATGCCTGGCAAATCGTTCTGAATTATCAAAAGTTACGTTAGGCTTATCGGTAGGAATATCATTGTAGTATTTACCATAATACTCTGTTATTACTTCATCTTTAGGAACATTTGATGCCGTGAAACATCCACAGTCTAAACACTCCAATAAAAATACGGATGGATTTTTTTGTATATATCCTACAGTTTTTAATCTATCGCCATTACAGAATGGACAATTTTTTATTTCTTCATTTAATTCATTTTCATTAAGATGTTTGCCCTTATGATATGAAGCAGCTGTGATCATGTGTATCTATTTAATAAATAAATCTTGATGGTTGATATTTTCTTCTTTATCAATAATATAAAGGGGTCTGTTCTTAATTCCTTCAAAAGTTTTGCCGATATATAAGCCCAAAATTCCAAAAATAAAAATGATCAGACCCGATAGAAACCAAATTGAAATAATAAGACTAGTATAACCAGTAACTTTTATAATACCAGCAAAATACAATACCAGGTTATAAATGGTATAAATTACAGACAATAAAGAAATAATTAATCCCAGTTTGACTGTAAGTTTTAAAGGTTTTTGTGAATAAGATATAGCTATATCTATCCCGAAATCAATCAGCTTGCTCCAATTGTAAGTAGTTTTTCCTTCAAAACGCTTTCCATGCTCCACATCAACCGCTGATTTATTAAAGCCAACCCAACGCGCCATAGCAGTGAAAGCCCGTAGTGGCTCACGCATTGAATTGATCGCAATTATTGCCTTACGGCTGTATATGCCAAAATTTGCAATCGTCCCATCCTGCTTAATGCCTGAGAGATAACTGAATGCAACATAAAATAACCGGGAGGTAATCCGCTTGAAAAAACGGTCCTGCCGCACTACTCTTCTGGCAAATACTATATCGAAACCATTCTGTGCTTCGATATACAATTTCGGTATTTCTTCTGGTCTGTCCTGCAGATCGCAGTCCATAACCACAACCCAATTCCCCTTTGCAATATCTAAACCAGCAGTAATTGCATGATGTTGTCCGAAATTTTTACTTAATCTGATTCCCTTAATACGACCTTCTTTCTGACAATTCTCTACAATCTTTTTCCATGATTTATCAGGACCGCAATCTTCCACAAGTATTATTTCATAAAATTCGGTGATTTTCGATAATTCTTTTTTTAAACGAATGACCAATTCATCAATTATAAGTTCAGCTTTGTAAACCGGGCTAACAATAGAAATCTCAATATGAGCATCAATTAATTCCATGACTAAAACTGCTTGTTATTTAAGCATTGAATGTAAAAATAGCACTTTAAGCAAACAAAAATCAACCATCTCCTTATTCTTTCAAAATATTATGCAGCTATAACCTGGTATATTGACCGCATAGCAGGAAGCCGACATTATAACTAATCATTTATGAAGTTCTTTTCAGTACTTTATACCAAGGACTTTGGTTCAGTTTTGATAAAAAAAACTACCTTTATGGCATAAGTATGTCAGTTTATGAATGAATTTGTTGAGGAGTTTAAACTAGCCATTCTGATAAGAAAAACAGAAGAAAAACTATTGGAATTATTTAAAAATGGCAAAATTAATGGCACAGTTCACACTTGTATAGGACAGGAATTTACCGGGGTAGCCGTTTCAAAATATCTATTGCCTGATGATTATGTATTATCGAATCACAGAGGGCATGGTCATTATTTATCCAGGACGAATGACTTATCCGGATTGTTAAGTGAACTAATGGGTAGAAAAACAGGTTGTTCAGGCGGTATAGGCGGTAGCCAACATTTATTTAATTATAATTATTACTCCAACGGCATTCAAGGTGGGATGGCCCCTATTGCCAATGGATTAGGACTATCAATAAAATTAAATAATAAAAAAAATATTGTCGTAATATTTATTGGAGATGGTACTTTAGGCGAAGGCATTATTTATGAATCATTAAATATTGCGTCTATCTGGGCAATTCCGGTTTTGTTTATAATGGAAAATAACGGAATAGCACAATCAACCAATACTAAGCAAACAATCTCGGGTACTGTTCAGGGAAGAGCCTCTGCATTCGGTATTCATTATGATCACTGCTCTACAAATGAATTAGAGTCATTATTCAATACAACAGAGAGAACTGTAAATTATGTGAGGGATAATGTTAAACCTGCATTCCTGGAAATTAGAACCAACCGGCTTTTTTCTCACTCCAAAGGCGATGATAACAGGTCCCCTGAGGCTATAAAAGAATTACAGGATAAGGATCCGCTGAATATATTTTCAATCAAGCATAAAATTTTATATGACCAGATCATTAAATCTGTTCATGAAAGAATTGAATCTGCTATTAAAGAAGCATTATTAAGTGATTTATTAGACGATATCCCACAAACTGATGTTCATAATGACCAAGAAGTCCAATATATTAAATTATCCGAATCTGTTAATAAAAGAGGAAATGAATTATTAAATGAGGTTTTTGAAGCTGAATTTTCGAAAGACAACAGATTAATAATGATTGGTGAAGACATTGAAACATCAAATGAATACAATCCGGGAGAATATGGTGGTGCATTTAAGGTCTCCAGAAATCTTTCATTGAATTTTAAAGATCGCGTCAGAAATACACCAATCAGTGAGGCTGCAATTGTTGGCGTTGGTACTGGGCTGGCAATGGCAGGTTTTCGTCCAATAGTTGAAATAATGTTTGGTGATTTTATTACGCTTATCCTTGACCAGTTATTACAACATGCCTGTAAATTCAGGTTGATGTATACTAATAGGATCAACGTGCCATTAATAGTAAGAACACCTATGGGTGGCCGACGGGGTTATGGACCAACACATAGCCAAAGTCTGGAAAAACACTTCTTAGGCATTACTGACTTGGATGTACTTGCTCTTAATCATAGAATAAATCCCCAAAATATTTACAAAACGCTGATAGCAAGCATATCAAATCCTACTTTAGTCATCGAAAACAAAACCACATATACAAAAAAGTTAAACACAACCCCGATACAAGGTTACGATTTTTATCAATCTGATGAAATTTTCCCGACTTTGAAAATCAGCACTTCGCTCAACGAACCCGATTGCACTATTATCTGTTACGGTGGAATACTGGAAGAAGTGGAAAATACACTTAAAATGCTTTTTGAAAATGAGGAAATAGTTTGTGAAGTGATTTGTCCATCAAAAATCAACCCAATCAATATAAATCCTATTGCTACTTCAGTTAAAAAGAGTAAAAAACTATTGATCGTTGAAGAAGGTCCTAATATAGCAGCATGGGGCAGTGAAGTACTTGCTATTTTAGCTGAAAGGGGCATTCATCCGGATAAATTAAAGAGAATTGCCAATAATACCATTATTCCTTGCTCTATACATGCGGAAAATAAATTAATACCAGGCAGCGAAAAAATTTATAATGCAATAAAAACATTAGTTTTATCCTGAAATGATTAAGTCGGCAATTTCTATCGAAAAAATAACAATCAGTGATGCACATTATATCATCACAGAGGTATCAGTTTCGTCCGGAAGCAAGGTAGCTCAGGGACAATTTTTATTTTCATTCGAAACATCAAAATCTTCAGTTGATGTTGATGCTCCGGTTGAAGGTTTTTTATATCACCAGCTTGAGACAGGTGGCCAGGTGATGGTGGGACAAATTGTAGCTTATATAACAGATGATACAAGTCACTCAGTTACAGATTTATTCCAAAAGGAACCTGAAAACAATATAATATATACAGCCAACCCTGAAATAATCTTTTCTGCAAAGGCGGCAAAGTTGATCAGTGAATATAATATAGATAGTTCCGTATTCGAAGGCAAATCACAGGTCAGGGAAAAAGATGTTCACGAATATATATTAAAAACCTCTGCCAAAAACATACCTGAAACCTTTACCAGAGTGGAAAAAAACGATATTATTATCATAGGAGGACGAGGTGGTGCTAAAATGGTAATAGAGGCAATAAGAAGTACTAATTCCTGTACAATTAAAGGTATTATCGATACTGAACTACCAGTTAACGAATTGGTTTTAGGGGTAACTGTATTAGGTGGGGAAAACATGCTCGAATCATTGAGAGAACAGGGTTACAGAAATATTGTATTATCTTTTACCTTATTAAATAACCTTTCTTTCAGAGAAGAGAAATATCAGGAATACAAAAAAAAGGGATTTATATTCCCAAATATCATTCATCAAAGGGCAACGGTAGAACCTAGTGTAAAAATGGGAGAAGGAAATATAATATTGGCCAATAGTATGTTAGGATCTGATGTGAGATTAGGAAATATAAATTTTGTAAATACAGGTGCAATGATATGTCATGACACCACAGCTTATCAAAACAATCATTTTGCACCAAATGCTGTTTTGGCAGGCCGTATCCAGGTTGGAAGTAATAATATATTTGGTATGTGCTCTACAACCTATTTTGATGTAATAATCGGTAATAGAAATATTATCAATAATGGAGTAAATATTTTTTCAAACATAAAGGATAATCAAATAATCAGGGGATGAAATAAATATCAATATTTTTAGTTAATTTCAATTCAGAAATACTATTAGAATATTGATGCATGCTCTATTAATATTTTTTATTATTGTATATTAACCCCGAAATCAAAATAAGCTTAAGTATCATGGCAGTATCATTTAAAAATGAATTAAGCAGACTTTCAAAAACAAAAAAAATAATATCATTATTACCTAAAGCTTTAAGATTCAGAACAGCAAAAGCACTCTACAATTATGAATCTTTAAAGTTTAAGGGAATTGACATTGTAGCTACATTGCAAGATGATGGATTAGTTTGCCTGGTAAATACCAAAGACCTTATAGGCTGGAAAATATTTTTTTTTGGAGAATACGAAAATGACACCAACAAAATATTAGAACTATACCTGAAGCAGGACGACATCGTACTTGAGGCTGGTGCCAATATAGGTAGTGAAACACTATTAATATCTAAAATATTGAACAAAGGCACTATATATTGTTTTGAGCCAAATCCGTATAGTTTTGAACGTTTAAAAATAAACATATCTATTAACGAATTAAAAAATGTATATGCTTATGATTATGCATTAGGTGAAGCAGACAATAAAATTAAATTTCACATATACCCAAAAGGCTTTTGTAATTCAGGAATGTCAAGCAAGTATATGGAAACTTCTATTACCCATGAAATAACTGTTATACAAAAAACGGTTGACACTTTTGTACATGAAAATAATATAACTAAACTGGATTTTATAAAAATGGATATCCAAGGTGCAGAAATGGATCTTCTAAATGGGGCATCCGAAACTTTAAAGAGATTCAAACCTACCATATTCACAGAAGCATGTGAACCATATAATGACACTAAACAACTCTATGAAATTCTTGTTTCACTTGGCTATGATGTATTTCACATAAAAAATCTGACTACTGAAAAATTTAACTCAGTGAATGAAGTGAGAGATGGCAACTGGTTGGCTATCTCAAAGAAAAACTAGTCAGCAATAATTTATGCTCGTATCATTTATTGCTTCAATACACTGTATACGCCATCAAACTTAAAGAAAACCGTTGTCTCATTATTAAGCGCCGCTTTAACGTGGTAGCCATCATCTGTCTTTTTCCAGTCAATTTTTATAAACGGGCTGATTTCCGGTGTTATCAGGTTCAGGAATTTGATATTGCCCGAGCTGC
>Ga0214164_1000870_pt1 | contig 18612 bp, 16 predicted proteins | sample TroBogepilimnion_13_FD_153003 | JGI IMG/M metagenome (GOLD analysis project Ga0214164, IMG submission 153003) | Freshwater microbial communities from Trout Bog Lake, WI - Practice 03JUN2009 epilimnion v4 | ecosystem: Environmental > Aquatic > Freshwater > Lake > Epilimnion/Euphotic zone ...
GGCAACGCAAGTTGCCCGCCGTTTTTATTTTTCAAACGACTTGAACTACCAAAGCCGTCGTGTTGTCACGACCGTCGTTTTTCACGGATTCATTTACGAGCAGTTGCGCGGCGGAACTGGTTTTGTCCTTCGCCGCTGCGCGCAAAATATCTACGAGCGAATGTTCAAAAAGTCCTTCCGTCAAACCATCCGAGCAGAGCAGAAAAATATCGCCGCGTTCGCATGCCACTGCGCCAACCTGCGGATCCACAAATTGATTTGTGCCGCCAAGCGCCTTTTGCAAGACGTTCCGACGCGGATGCGTGCGCGCTTCGTGCGCGGTGATTTTTCCGCTGCGGAACAACCAGCTTACATAAGTATCGTCCTGCGTGACTTGCCGAATTTCTTTCGCTTTCGCGGGTAGATGATAAATCCGACTGTCCCCGACGTGACCGAAATACATCCAGCCCGGCGTGAACCAAGCGAGGCTCATCGTCGTCTGCATGCCGTGGCATTCCTCGTAAGAACCGCCAAGATAAACCAACGCGCGATGAATCTGCGCGTAAAGCTCCGTCAGCACATCGGAAAAACCTGCGTCCAAACCGCGCGCGGAATTTTGAAAGGCGCGCGGCAGCAGCGTGGTAATTTTTTCCACCGCAATATTACTGGCGTATTCGCCCGCCTTGGCCCCGCCCATGCCGTCGCACACCGCAAAAGTGAAATCATGTTTTGTGGTCGGTGCTTCACCAAATTTACCGAGCCGATGGACTTCCTGTGCGTCGAAACGCAAACCGAGAAAGGCGTCTTCGTTATTTTTGCGCACCTTGCCGATGTCCGAGCAACCGGACCATTTTAAACCTGTTGTTTTGTTTTTAGCGGGAGCCTTCATGCGGATTTGTTTTTGTCATCCGGTAAAATGGTGGCGAACTCAAAATCTATCAGGCAAAAACGTCCGTCGGAAAAACGATACGTCACGTTGCGGATGTCCGGGTCGTCGTGGCGAACGCCGAACTTTTCCAGTTCCGCAAAAAGTTCAAGCCGCCGCTTTTCGTCCAGATGATCCACGCGCGTGCCGCAGTTGGTGGTGACGATGCGGAGTTTTTCGCGATCCGCTTCGAGCAGGCGCGGCACGAATGGGCAGCCGCGCGCTTCGAGATGCCGCAGCACGCGCACCTCGTTGTCGAAGCGTTCGAGCGCATTCGCGGCGTGATAAACTTTGAAGACGCGGCCATCAAAGCTCAGGTGAACCGTCGCGCGCAATGTGTCTTTGACCTTCAACATCCGTGCGGCGAATATGGCGCATCCTGGCGACGATGCAAAGCGGCATCGCGCGAAAAAGAATTTTTTTATTCACGCTGATTAAAAGCGCGCAGAAATTTTGCCGGCAACTGAATGGCGGCGGCGGTGGATAAATTTATTCACGCGTTTAAAACCGTTGGCGGACGCTGGGAAACAGATTTTCCACCGTTGATTAAACAAAATTCTTGCGGTCTGGCATCGTCCCTGCTCAAACTTTCCCACCGTTGATTAACTGATGCTTTCGCATGAGTTGAATCGCAAAAACAAAATCAAAAACACAACCACGCACATGGCAAAATACAAATTAGAATACATCTGGCTGGACGGTTATACGCCCGTTCCCAATCTTCGCGGCAAAACGCAGATCAAGGAATTCAAGAGCTTTCCTAAATTGTCTGAACTCCCGATGTGGGGTTTTGACGGCAGCTCGACGCGTCAGGCCGAAGGCCGCACGTCGGATTGCATGCTCAAGCCGGTGGCCGTCTATCCTGACACCACCCGCAAAAACGGTGCGATTGTCATGTGCGAAGTCATGATGCCGGACGGCAAGACGCCGCATCCGAGCAACGGCCGCGCCACCATTCTCGACGACCCCGGCGCGTGGTTCGGTTTCGAGCAGGAATATTTCCTCTACAAAGACGGCGTGCCACTGGGCTTCCCCAAAGGCGGCGGTTATCCGTATCCGCAAGGTCTTTACTACACCGGTGTCGGCTACGACGCCGTGGGTTGCATCGCTCGCGAGATTGTCGAAAAGCATCTCGATCTCTGCCTCGACGCCGGCATCAACCACGAAGGCATCAACGCCGAAGTGGCGAAAGGCCAGTGGGAATTCCAGATCTTCGGCAAAGGCTCCAAGAGCGCGGCCGACCAGATGTGGGTTGCGCGTTACCTCCTCATGCGCTTGTGCGAAAGCTACGGCGTGGATGTGAACTTCCATTGCAAACCGCTCGGCAAGGATGTTGACTGGAACGGTTCTGGCATGCACTCGAACTTCTCCACCACCTACATGCGCGAAGTCGGCGGCAAAGAATATTTCGAAGCACTCATGGCTGCGTTCGATAAATACAAGAACGAACACATCGCCGTTTACGGCCCGGACAATCACCTGCGCCTCACCGGTCTGCACGAAACGCAGTCCATCGACAAGTTCAACTACGGCGTGGCGAATCGTGGTGCGTCCATCCGCGTGCCGCACAGCTTTGTGAACAACGGATACAAAGGTTATCTCGAAGACCGCCGCCCGAATTCTCAGGGCGACCCTTACCAGATCGCCAGCCGCATCCTCCAGACCATTGCGACTGTGCCGACCAAGAAGGCATCCAAGAAGTAATTCCCAATCCCGACCAACGGAGGAACCGGGGACGGCGCGAACCAAAAGTTCGCGCCGTTTTTCTTTTCAAATGAAACCTGCGAGGGAAAATTGCTGGAGAAATTTGCAGCCGATCTAGCTGTTAGGCCATGAGTGGATTATTTTTTCAATATCGCCAAGACCTTGGCTGCGTCACCTCGATGCTCGCCAAAAAACAACAAACAAACTCCAACATCTTCATTCCCTTTGATACTTCGTGCCATTGTCGCCAAGTCAGCGACTCTATTGCCGTCAATAGATACAGAAACAACGGTTAAATGTTCAGTATGAGACTTCACGAAGGCGGAAAATTCAGGAGTCGCCTTAATTTTTAGTGGAATTATGAGCATGATGTTGTTTGTAGTGACAACCTGCTGAATCCGGTTCTTCGCAATGTCAGCAGCTTTCAAGTCAAGATTAGGGCGGGGAGCATCAGCCGCAAACGACACCGAAGCGAAAACCACTGCTAACAGAATAATATAAAATGCTTTCATGTTTTATGTTAACACCGTAGGCATCGAAAAGTTATGGCCAATCTCCAATTTATAACCAACCGCTAAGTTTTAATTAGGAAAACAGGAATCAGATTTTTTCCTGCGTTCCTGCTTTCTTTATTTGAATTCCCACTTGGCATTCTTGGCGTCTTGGCGGTTCGTTTCGCGGCGGAGGTTGAAACCAATCTTGCCAACGCGCGCGCGGTTTTGTTCAATCTGGCGTGCTCAATCAGCAGACTCTCAATCGTCCCGCCAGTTTTTCCGGCATCGGCCTGCACAGCGGCAATCGCGTCAACATGACGATTCTGCCCGCGCCCGCCAATAGCGGTGTGCGCTTCCGCCGCGTGGACTTGGACGGCAAACCGGAAATCGAGGCGCGCGTGGAAAATGTCTCGGAGACCAACCGCTCCACGACGCTCGCCAAGGGCAATGTCAAAGTCCACACCGTGGAACACGTCCTCGCCGCGCTCGCCGGTTACGGCGTGGACAATGCGATTGTGGAATTGGACGCCAACGAACCGCCCATCGCTGATGGTAGTTCGCGCGAGTTCTGCAAAATCATTTTGGCGGCGGGCATCGTGCCGCTCGCGGAGAAGAAAGAATTTTTCACGCCCACAGAACCGATTGAAATCCGTCACGGCGAAACGGTGATGACGCTGTTTCCGGACGAGAATTTCAAGATTACTTGCACGAGCGCGGATAAGCAGGGGCGCTTCACCCAGTTTTTTTCCACGGAAGTCACGCCGAAGTCGTGGGAGAAAGAGCTTTCGCACGCGCGGACGTTTTGTTTTTACGAAGAGATCGAATTTCTCTTCAAGAATGGCCTCATCAAAGGCGGTTCGCTCGAGAACGCCGTGGTGATTCGCGATGACGCGGTGTTGACGACCGAGCCGTTGCGCTATCGCGAGGAATTTGTGCGGCACAAGATGCTGGATATCGTCGGCGATTTGTCGCTGCTCGGTAAACCGATTCGCGGTCATGTCATCGCGGTGCGCCCCGGTCACGCGGGTAACTGCGAACTGGTGAAAAAAATCGTGGAGCAAATCAACAAGCCGATTCGCGCTGCTCAAACATTCTCGCCACCGCCTCCGCCGAAAGATGCCCCCGCGCCGATGCCGCTTGCTGAAGGCGCAATGGATATCGAAGCGGTGATGAAAATGTTGCCACATCGCCCGCCGTTTTTGCTCGTTGACCGGATTTTGAAGATTGAAGGCAACACCATCGTTGGTCAAAAGAACGTGACGATGAACGAAGATTTTTTTCGCGGCCATTTTCCGAATCATCCCATCATGCCGGGCGTGTTGCAGTTGGAAGCGATGGCGCAGGTCGCGGGTATTCTGCTGCTCAAGCGCATCGAAGCGGCAAATCAATTGGCGTATTTCATGGCGGCCGAAGAGGTGAAGTGGCGCAAGCCCGTGTTGCCCGGCGACATATTGATCATCGAGGTGGAGTTGGTAAAAATTCGCGGCAAAATCGGCAAGGCCAAGGGCGTTTGCAAAGTGGATGGCGAAGTCGTGAGTGAAGCCGCCGTGACCTTCATGTTACGCGACGCATGATTCATTCCACCGCCATCATTCATCCAAAAGCGCAGATTGGTTCCGATTGTGAAATCGGACCGTATTGCGTCATCGGCGAACACGTCACGCTTGGTGAAAAATGCAAATTGCATGCGCACGTCGTCGTGGACGGACACACGGTGCTGGGCGCGCGTAATGAAATTTTTCCATTCGCCGCTATCGGTTTGAAGACGCAGGATTTGAAATGGTCCGGCGGCGTTACGCATCTGCGCGTCGGCGACGACAATGTTTTTCGCGAAGGCGTCACGATACATTCCGGCACGAAAGACGGCGACACTACGGTGGTCGGCTCGCATAATTTATTTCTCACGCACGTTCACATCGCCCACGACTGTCAAATCGGTAACCACATCATCATGTCCGGCTTCGTCGGCTTGGCTGGCCACGTCATCGTGGAAGATCATGCGGTGCTCGGCGGCTACACGGCGGTGCATCAATTTTGTCGCATCGGCACGCGTTGTATGACCGGTGGTTGCTCGCGCATTCCGCAGGATGTGACGCCATTTACGATTGTCGAAGGCAATCCGGCCGTGGCTCGCGCCATCAATAAAATAAATTTGGAACGCGCCGGTTTTTCCGACGAGGCGCAATCTGCCTTGCGCAGTGCGTATAAAATTATTTTCCGAGAAGAATTATCTACCGCTAATGCGCTCGCGAAAGTGGAAGCGGAAGTGCCGCCGCTGCCGGAAGTGAAGCACCTGGTGCAATTCATCCGCGCCAGCGAACGCGGCATCTGCAAGTAGCGTTTTTTTTGCTCGAAACAATTCTTGCCGCGAAACGCGGAAGCCGCTATCAAACCGCATGGACTCGCGGGAAGCATTCATAGCGTTGAATCTCATCGAAGGCATCGGGCCGGTGCGCGCCCGTTCGCTGCTGGAATATTTCGGTGACGCGCCCAAAATCCTGTCCGCTTCAAAACACGAACTCACCCGTGTCCGCAACATCGGCGAGGAAACTGCCGAGGCAATTTTCAATTGGGAAAAGTCCGTTGATCTCGCGGGTGAATTGAAGCGCATCCAAGATTTTGGCTGCCACGTTTTAATCCAGTCAGACGAAAATTATCCCGTTTCGCTGCGCGAGATTTACGATCCGCCGCTGGTGCTTTACGTCAAAGGCGAGCTCACGGCGAAGGACAAAAATTCCGTCGCACTTGTCGGCTCGCGTATGACCACACATTACGGCATCGAGACCGCGCGCAAGCTCGCGTATCAACTCGCTTACACCGGCGTGACGGTGGTTAGCGGCGGCGCGCGCGGCATTGACACGGCCGCGCATCAAGGCGCGCTGTCGGGCAAAGGCCGGACTATTGCCGTTCTCGGCACGGGAATAAATCTAGTTTTCCCGACCGAGAACGCGGAGTTGTTCGAGCGAATCGCCAGCAATGGCGCGGTGATTACGCAATTTCCCTTTAATCGTCCGGCGGACAAACAAAGTTTTCCCATCCGCAATCGCATCGTCGCCGGCATGACTTTGGGAACGGTCGTGGTTGAGGCGAACCTTTCCAGCGGCGCACTCATCACCGCGAATTTTGCGACGGAATATGGCCGGCAAATTTTTGCTGTGCCCGGTCGGATTGATTCGCCACGTAGCAAGGGCTGTCACGACCTCATCAAGAAAGGCGCGAAGTTGTGCGAAGGCGTCGAGGACATCTTAAGTGAGTTTGAATATTTATTTCCCACGAGTAATAAACCTGCGTCCGCCAGCGAGACCGGTGTTTTGCCAGCCCTTGAGTTAAATGAAAACGAGCAAAAGGTTTTTGCCGCTGTGAAATCTGGCGACGAAAGTCCGATTGACGAAATTATCCGCGCGAGCGGTCTGCCGAGTTCGACGGTGAACGTGGCGCTGTTTGGTCTGGAAATGAAGCGGCTGGTGAAACAGTTGCCGGGAAAAATGTTTGTGCGGAATGTGTGAATATCGTTTTACGGCGGAAACAACGGCGGATTGCCGCCCGCCCAGCCGTAAAGAAAATCCAGCGACAGCCAGCCGAGGTAATAGCCGGTTTTTTCCGCCGCGTTCATATCTGCCGTCGGCGCGGGTTGTTTTTTCTCAATTCCGTTCATGCCGTCAACGGGCACGGTTTTGTAATCCGCAACGGAATCGCGGCTGGTCGAGGCGCAGCCGGAGAAGATGAAAATTCCCGACGCGACCAAAAAGCCAAAGCAGCGGGCGTGGAAATTTTTCACGGAATTGACTTTGGCCTTGGAAAAAAAGTTTGTCCAGAAAAAGTTCGGCGCGCGCGGTTTTCATTTCCTTCGGCAAAGCGACTTGCTTCGTGCGGCGCAATGAATTAGAAACAGCAGCGAACAGAAACAATTATGGCGAATTATTTCATCATCGGCGGCGACGGCAAAGAATACGGACCAGTCACAGATGCCGACGTGCGGCAGTGGATTGCTGAAGGGCGACTGGCTGTTTCGTCTCAAGCTAAAGCGGAGAGCGATGCGGAATTTCGCGCTCTTGCGCAGTTCCCGGAATTTGCGGATGCCTTCACGTCGCCTACTGCGCCGCAAGTCATCGCTCCCATTAAAACGTCCTCCGATTTTCTGGCGGGCGATTACGAGCTCGACCTTGGCGGCTGCATTTCCCGCGCGTTTCAATTGGTAAAAGCCAATGGCGGCCTGCTCATCGGCGGCGTGCTGGTTTACGCGTTGATTCAAATGGCGTTTGGGGTGTTCGGGAAAATTCCTTTCATTGGCATCCTCTTTTCCCTCGCCAACTTTCTGATGTCCGGTGCGTTCACCGGCGGATTGCTCTACCTTTTCCTACGCGCCGTTCGCGGTGAACCGGCGACATTGAGCGATTTATTCGCCGGTTTCCGCCGTTCCTTTGTGCAGCTTTTTCTCGCGGTGTTGGTGATGGGTTTGCTCGTCGGCTTGACGTTGATTCCCTTCGTGGTTTTTTTCTGCCTGAAGTTAATCCCGTTGGTCAAAGGCCTGAATCTCGACAACATGTCACCGGATGATTCGATGAATTTGCTGAAATCCATCCTCACTTCGGCCCTGCTGCCAACGGCGTGGGTGCTTTTGCTTTGCGCCATTCCCGCAACTTTTTTGAGCGTGAGTTGGAAATTTACTTTGCCGCTCATCATTGACAAGCAACTAGATTTTGGTGCGGCCATGAAAGCGAGTTGGAAAAAAGTAAACCAGCATTGGTGGCAGGTTTTTGGTCTGGTTTTATTGATTGATCTCGTGAACGTAGCCGGCCTTTGCCTGTGTTGCGTCGGGCTGATTGTCTCGATTCCGATTGGTCTGGCCGCGTTGATGATTGCGTATGAAACCATCTTCAACGACCCCAAGAATTAGCCGCATTCAGGCCCGCAACGCCGCGTTGCTGAATCAACTCGCCACGCCCGGCCTCGGTTCGCTCCTCGCGCGGCGTTGGATTTCCGGCAGCGGCCAATTGCTGGTTTCTCTGGTCGGTTTTGGTCTCGTGTTGATTTGGTTTGTGCAGATGATGCTGGGTTATTACGGCCAAATGTTTGGCGATGGTTCCGCGCATCACGCTCCACCTTTCACAAATCTCATTCTTGGTGCGGGATTATTTGCGCTTGCGTGGTGCTGGTCGCTGCAAACCAGTTTTAGTCTTTTGCGCGAGGCGTCGAAGGTCAGCCTGGAATCACTCGAAAGTTTTGCCGCCGGCCAAATCAAAATGGAGCCGGCGAAAATCATTCTCGCCCTTTCAGCGTTGCCGGAATGGACGCGCAGCGGCGAAATCATCTCGCGCACGTTCGTCTTCAAGGATTTTCCCGCCGCGATGAAATTCGTCAACGACGTCGCCACAATTGCTGAGCAGGCGCAGCATCATCCTGACATTGACGTGCGCTGGAACAAGGTCACGCTCACGCTCACCACGCACGATGCGAAAGGTTTGACGGAAAAAGATTTTGCGTTCGCGCGTCAGTGCGATGCGCTCTCAATGCGTTGATGCGCGCGGCGTGCGCCCAATCCAGATGCCGCTCACGCCATAATTCCATTCGAGTTCCGAGATGCCGGGACGTTCGTTTTTTCCACCGCGCAAAACGAGCCGATCCGCCGGTTTCATTTTATTGATCCACGGCGCGTAGGCTTTTGCGTCGCCATTGCTTAAAAAGATTTGTTGGTAGGTTTTAAAATCTTCCGGCGGCATCAGCGCCGGTTCATAGCCGAGCATGTAACGCCAGTCGGCGGTCGGATTTTTGAAGAATGTCTGATAAAAAATTCCCATGTCGGGCGAATACAAAATGCCGTCCCGCTCTGGCATCCAGCCGTCGAGTTCGGGATGTTCCGCGACGGAGAGAAATGACCACGAGAGATTTTTTGTGTAACGACCATTCAAATCGCTCGTCACCGCGAGAAAAGTGGCGAGCGCAAGAATGCTGGTCAGCAATAGTCGGCGCAGAGAATCTTCCGTGAAATTCTCCGCGAACAGAAAATCCATTTCCGACACAATTAAAACCAGCAGCGCCGGCCAGCCCCAATCTTCCCAAAATCGTCCGACGCGAAAACTTAAAATCCAGCAGCCGCACATAAGCCAGAAAGCTGGATTGCGCACGAATGGAATGGCGTTTGATTTTTTCAGTCGGCGCAACGCTACGAGCGCGCCGACGATGATGACCGCCAGAATGTCTCCCGCGAACGGCTGCAGTTCCGTGACCTCTGTAAGATTGGTCGCGTGTTGACCCACGCCGCGCACGGCCATGATAATGGCGTGCGCCAGATAATCCGATGGATGACCCGTAATTACAGCGGAAATAAAAGTTCCTGCCAGCCACGCGCCCGCGATGAGTTGCGCCCAGCGAAATTCGCCCGCAAAAACAAATGCTGCTACTGGTAGCAGCCACAGATACCACACGCCATGGATAAAAGTGCTCGCGGCGAGCATGGCTGTGAACAGCAAAAAGTATTTTAGCGCCGGTTTATTTTTTTGCGTCACGAACAAAATAATCATCAGCACGGCGATGGATAAATTAAATGGCCGGCCGAGTAAAAAACGTTGTGGTAAGTCGGAAACGACCATCGCCGCGAGCAGGGCCACTAACCATGCTTCCGGACGCTTGAGCCACGGCAGCAGCGCGCCGTTTACGACGATGAACAGCGCGACGACGGAAAAAACGACCAACCCTTCCGCGCCCCAACCGGTTGCCTGATGCACCGCGCCAAGGATGGCGTGCCAGCCGATGTTGTGATCAATCCGGTAGGCGTCGCCAAATACCAAAATTTCCGGCCATGTTTTACCGCTGACGGCCTTCGCGCAATGCCGCAACGCATCATCGCCGGGCAAATATCCGTAGCTGATAATTTTTAGCGGAATGGCAAGGATAACGAGCGCGACGATGACCCAGACAGCGAGCGGAACGTAACGGCGAAATTTTTCAGGTAGTTCAAATTCAAACATGGCGCATTAATTTTTCCAATCAAAACACCTTGGGCACGCCTTCGTCGAGAATTTTCAGGCGCGATGTGAGTTTTTGTTGCGCGGCAATTTCTTTCAACCAGCGCGGCGGCTCGGCCATGTCTTCAAACGACAATTTGAATGTGCCGTAGTGCATCGGCACAAAAATCTTTGCGCGCAAATCTTTGAACGCTTGCACGGCTTCGTCCGGGCCCATGTGGACTTTTCGGAATGTTTCTGGGTGATACGCGCCGATGGGCAGCAGCGCGATTTCCGGCCGCAACTTTTCGCCGATTTCCGCGAAGCCTTCAAAATACGCGCTGTCGCCGGCGTGATAAATTTTCCGGCCTTGATGTTCCAAGACAAATCCGCCGTAGCCGCGATGATGGTCGTGCAAGGTGCGCGCGCCCCAATGTTTGCTGGGGGTAAATGTGACCTTCCAATCGCCTTGCGAAAAACTTTCCCACCAATCCAACTCCACGATGCGCGCGAAGCCGAGTTTTTTCGCGAGGTCGCCGACGCCCCATGGCATGACACCGATTTTCGTGGCCGGCAATTTGCGCAGCGTCGGTTTGTGAAAATGGTCGTAGTGCGCGTGCGTGAGCAGGACTAAATCAATCGGCGGCAAATCCTGCACGCGCAGGCCGGAGCGCTTGAGCCGCTTCATCAGGAAGAGCCAATTCGCAAAATTCGGATCCACGAGCACGTTCAAGTCGTCGAACTGAATTAAAAAAGACGCGTGACCAATCCAAGTGATGGCAACCTGACGACGTTTCAATTTGGGAAAAATCGGTGGGCGATGCGTGCCGGTGCGCGGCGTGAACCAGCCTTTGAGAATCAGCTCGTGGAAAAAGGTGCGCGGATTGAAGTGTTTGGCCGGCGTCAAATCCTTGAACGAGCGCGGCAACTTGCGGCGCGGCGTTTCGGGACGACTGGCGGATGTTTTGGTCACGGCGCGGAAACTCTAGCACTCGTAACGCGTTCGACCAATTTGAAAATTCAGTTGTCGCGCGTTTGGCACGAAGAAAATTTGAAACTAAACGGCTGATCTCTCATATCAACTATGAAACTTCCTGAGCATCTTCAGATTGGAATCTGCGCCCCAAGCAGGTATCCAGAACATCACCGCCGTAAAAACAAATGCCGACGGTGATAAAGGACTAGGACTCAAGGCTGGATCGAATACCACCACGAAAGCGCAAACAGTAACGACAGCCGCCAAACAAACTACCAAGGTGCGAAGTCTAGCCAATCGACGAATGGCTAGACGCCAACGCTCTGCGGCTGCCTCTTCCGGTCTGTCACTGGTTTTAGTATTCATAAATGTGTGTGGTGCGAAGCCGACTAAAAATAATTAGCCCGCAATTTTTGCAGCCTGTCCTGTTTCATGGATTCGAGGTTGCGCCTGCCAAAATAATTTTTCAAGCGTTTTCGCGCCGCAACCAAACGCAGACACGAATTTCACCAATTAACACGAATTCAATTTGTCGTAGTGGCGTGTTGGCAGCGCGTCGCAAACTGATTTCATTTTATTACTTCTTTAATTCCAATCCGCGAATAAGTTTTCCAAATTGTTCAAGCCGGATGCGTGTTTCGCCTTCATCCTCACCGGCAAAAAATCCACGTCGGTTACCAATGCATCCATTGTTGCGCGGCGGTATCCGCCGGGATGGTCGGTTTCCAACCAGGGTTGGTCTGCTGCCAGCGCCAATCTGATTCTGCCTGTGGACTCACACACCCGGACAGCAACGACACTAGAAACAGCGCGGCGATAAAAACAACGGTGTGGATATGTTTCATAGCGATGGGCTGTGGCCGCCCATTTTTATGAAACGACCCTAGCGCGACGAAAATTGAAGTCGAGCGGAAAAATTACGGCGTGGCTAGGCGGTAGAAACGTGCGGGTAAGGTCGCGGCGTCCGGGTCGGTCGCCTGCCACTGGCCGTTGGTGTCGGCGGTATTGGTGGAAATATTCGTCCACGATTGCAGGTCGGCGCTGGCTTGGAGAATGTAATTCGTGCCAGCTGTGCCGCTGGCATTCAGCGTGACACCGCCAACTGAATTGCGGCTGAGATTTGTGATGAACGGCGGCAATGACACCGTGGCCAAAGTGGCTTGCGTCCGCAAATTATCGTTGCCGCCGCCATCGCCGCTCGTCACGGTCAACGTGGCTTTGGCGCTGGTGGAACTGCCGGCAAAATTTGCCACGACTGCGTAGTAAGTTCCCACATCGGTGGCTTTGGCGGTGGCAATGGTGAAAACTAAATTCGTCGCGCCGGGAATGGCTTTGGTGTTTTTATACCATTGGTAACGCAGCGGGGCGGTGCCGGTGGCGCTGGTTCTAAAAGTCACGCGCTGACCCATGCGCACGGACTGGCTCGCGGGTGATTGGGTGATTATGGGAGCCACAAAAACGGTCAGCGCGGTTTGCGGGCTGGTTGCGCGGCCCACGGGATTGCTGACCACGACATGATAAACGGCGGTGTCATTGGTCGTGAGCGCGGAGATTTTCAAGGTGTTGGTGGTGGCACCGGAAACATTCCCGCCATTCACCAGCGCGACGCCGTTCTTAAACCATTGGTAACTCAACGGCGCGCTGCCGGTCGGCTTGATGGTGAAGACGGCATTCGTTCCGGCGCGAGCTGAACCGCCAGTTTGCGGTATCGTGATGCGCGGAGCTGCTGCGATGCTTGGCGGGGTCAACACTGATAATTTGGCCGCCACGCTAGTGACGCTCCCGTAAACATTTTTTACAATGACAGAATAATTAGCGCTGGACGTCGCTGTGGTTTTCAGCAACGTCAACGAACTGCTGGTCGCGCCGGAAACGGTGGCACTGTTCGCCAGTTTTACGCCGTTTTTCAACCATTGATACGTCAGCGGATTGCTGCCAGTGGTAGCAACGGTCAAAACGGCGTTGCTGCCCGCGGCCACATACTGATCCGTCGGCGGGACAGTGATGATGGGGGCGACGTTGACGGAAATATTCGCGCTGGTGCTGGTAACACTGCCGATCACATTGCTTACCACTACGAAGTAAGTTGCAATTTCATTCGTTGTGAGTGCGGCGATGGTTAAAACATTTGAGGTTGAACCGGAAATGTTCCCGCCATCCGCCAACGCTACGCCAGACTGGAACCATTGATAATTCAATGGGCCGGTTCCGCTCGCGCTGACCGAAAGCGTGATGGTGCTGCCGAGCGCGCCAAATTGGCTGGCCGGTTGCGTGACGATGCTCGGCGGCGTTTGCACGGTCAATGTGGTGGCGGCGCTTGTCGCGCTTCCGGCGGCATTGGCCACGGTGACAGAATAATTTGCTGCGTTAGTTGTGGCAGCACTGGCGAACGTGAGTGTGGCGCTCGTCGCGCCAGAAATATTTACGCCATTTTTCAACCATTGATACGTCAGCGGCGCGGTGCCGCTGGCCGTGACGGTGAAGGAAACAGAATTTCCCTGCGTGACCGTCGCGCTGGCCGGTGAGGTGACAATGGTCGGCGGCACCAACACCGTCAGCGGCGCGGAGGAACTCGCGATGTTGCCAACGATGTTGGTGACGACGACGGAATAGCTTGCCGCGTCATTCGTCGTGACGGCGGTCAGCGTGAGAACATTTGAAGTCGCACCGGAAATGGGTGAACCATTTTTCAGCCATTGATAAACCAGTGGCGCGGTGCCGCTGGCGGTGACGGTGAAAGTGACATTGCTGCTCTGCGCGACCGTCGCGTTCGCCGGTTGCGAGGTGATGGCGGGCGGCGACAGCACAGTTAGCGTGGCTGTGCTGCTAGTGACACTGCTGGCGGCGTTCCCGACGACGACGGAGTAATTCGCCGCGTTCGTCGCGGAAACATTGATGAGCGTGAGCGTGGTGCTTGTAGCGCCGGAAATGTTGATGCCATTTTTCAGCCATTGATAAGTCAGCGTTCCGCTGCCACCGGCGGTAACGGTGAAAGAAACATTGCTCCCAGCAACCGCCGTGACGCTGGCTGGCTGGGTGACGATGGTTGGCGGCACCAACACGGTCAGCGTCGCGGAGGAACTCGTAACGTTGCCGACAATGTTGGTGATCAAGACAGAATAACCGGCCGCGTCATTCGTCGTGACGGCGGTAAGTGTGAGAACATTCGAGGTCGCACCGGAAATGGGCGCGCTATTTTTTAGCCATTGATACGTCAGTGGCGCAGTGCCGCTGGCCGTGACGGTAAGAGAAACATTGCTGCCCTGTGCGACAGTTGTATTCGCCGGTTGCAAGGTGATGGCGGGCGGAGCCAATACTGTCAGCGTGGCGGCGGTGCTGGTCGCACTGCCAACGGCGTTGGTGACAGTTACGGAATAATTCGCCGCGTCCGCTATCGTCACATTGGCGAGGGCGAGCGTAGCAGTAGTTGCACCAGAAATTTTGACGTTGTTTTTCAGCCATTGATACGCGAGTGGAGCGGTGCCGTTGGCAGTGACGGTGAAAGTAACATTGCTGCCGGCGAGAATTGTTGCCCCAACCGGCGACGTGGTGATGGCCGGCGGAATGGCCACAGTCAATGTGGCTGCTGGGCTGATAACGCCGCCGAGACTATTGGAAACCGTTACGGAATAGCTTGCCGCATCGCCCGCGCTGACGGCGGAAAGATTCAGCGTGGCGGTGGTGGAGCCGGAAACATTTCCGCCGTCTGCGAGCGGTGTCCCGCCTTTCAACCACTGATAAACCAGCGGCGCAGAACCGGCGGCGGTGACGGTGAAACTGGCGTTGCTACCGGCAATCACCGAAACATTTGCGGGCGGTGTGGTGATGGTCGGCGAAGAAACGATTGTGAGCGCGGCGACGGAACTGGTAACGCTGCCAGCGAGGTTAGTGATGGTCACGGAATAATTCCCCGCGTCCGTCGTCGCCAGTGTAGCTACAATTAAGTTGCTGGTGTTGACGCCGGAATATTTTGTTCCGTTGGCTATGGCCGCGCCGTTTTTGATCCAAAAATAATTCAAAGGCGTCGAGCCGGTGGCGGTTACGGAAAAAGTTGCGCTGGCTCCGACGGCTTGCGTTTGCGGTGCTGGCTGGGTTGCGATGGCGGGTGGCAAGACAACTGTCAGCGCTGCGGCCGTGCTGGTGGCCGTGCCGACCGCGTTGCTGACGAGCACGGAATAACTGCCCGCGTCCGTTGCGGAAACACCGGTGAGCGTGAGCGTGGCGGTGCTGGAACCGGCGACGTTGCCGCCGTCCGCGAGCCGCACATTGTTTTTTGACCAGTAATATATGAGCGGTGCGGTTCCGCCAGCAGTCACGGTGAACGAAGCATTTTTTCCCGCGATTACATTCGTCGGCGCCGGTTGACCGGTGACGCTTGGAGCTGTGGGCGCAACCGAACCGCTGATGGTAATCGTTATGGTTTGGGAGAGTTGTGCATTGCCAGGGCTGACACAGGTCACGCTGAAAGGATAACTGCCCGGCGTGGTAGGCGTGCCCGAAATGAAGCCGCCGATGGTGGAGGCGCCGTTCACCCATGAAGCCTTGAAGGTCAGTCCTGGCGGCAAATCAACGGTCGTGGTTTGGCCGTTGGAAAGCAGTGCGGACTTTACCGTGCCTGCGGTCAAATAGAAGTAGTCACTCGTCGCTGCCGAGTTACCGCCGCCGATGGAAACAGACACGTTATTAGAGAAAGCCGTCCCCACCGCGCCGCTAAAGGTGCTGGGCGTGGTGAAGACTGAAGTCGCACCGGAAACCGCATCCACCGAGCCGATTACTGCGCCCGCACCGATGCCCCAACGTAAAATTATGGCGAAGGTTGACGCCGTAGCCGGATTGGTCATCAGCGTCCGCGCAAGAGGTAACACCTGCAACAAAGCAGCTAAAACAACAGCCGGTTTATGGAGGCGATACATCATACAAACTTTTACGGCATAATCTGCACGCGGTAGAAACGATTCGTTTTACTAAACGGATCGGTGACCGTGATGGGACTGGCAGTCGAAGGTGGTGGAACATTGGTCAGCACTCCCCAACTGCCGCCAGTGATGACACTATTCGTCAGCACTGAATTTGTCAAACCCACCACCGGCACAAAGGTGAACTGAAACAAGCTGCCGTTTTTGACGGGCGCAGTCATTGTCGGCGGATTGGGATTGGTGATGACCAGATTGGCAATGGAACTGGTCACGCTGCCCGCACTATTGGTGATGACCACGGTGTATACGCCCGCCTGACTCGCCCGCAGTCCGGTCAGGGAGAACGAAGTGTTTGTCGCATTCAACAACGCCGTGTTGGTGTTAAAATTCCATTGATACGCCAGCGTCGGCACGCCGCCCGCCAGAATGTTAAACGTGCCATTGCCGCCCGCCACAGTCGTAATACTCGTTGGCTGATTGGTGATGACAGGCGGTTGCCACACCGTCAGCAGCGCATACGAACTGGTCACGGAGCCGGCGGAATTCGTGATGATTACCGAATAATTTCCTGCGTTGGTGAGCTGCACACTCGCGAACGCGAGCGAAGTGTTAGTCTGATTCAGCAAGGCGGTATTGGTGTTGAAATACCATTGATAACTCAACGGTGCCGTGCCGCCATTCGTCACGCTGAAACTCGCGGCGGTGCCGACGTTATTCGTGCGGCTGGCGGGCTGGTTTGTTATGGTCGGCGGTAAGGATGACGCTGTGACGGCGAAAAAAACATTTTGTTGTGAAATCTTATTGCCAGGGCTTAGTGCCGTAAAAATTGTCCCATAACTTCCTGCAGTGGTTGGTGTGCCGCTTATAGATGCGTAGATAAAGTTGGCGTTATTCGATGCGATAGTTGTGCAGGTTAGTCCTGGTGGAATTGCTGTCGTTGTGCTTTGTCCGTCTTTAAAAAATGCCGAATGAATAGTTGTGTTAAATAAATTTGTTAAAATCCAGCCGTCTGATGTTGCAATACTAACGCTAGAACCTACATTTAATGTCACGCTATTTGAAAAAAATGTCCCAACAGTAGCCGTAAAATTTGTCGGCGAAGTGAATGACGAAGTTGCACCTGAAACTGCATCCACCGCACCTAATGCCGCTGCCGAACCAATTCCCCAGCGCAGGATAATTGCAAAACTAGAACTGGCCGCTGGATTGGTCATGATATTTCTCAAGAGCGGCAACACTTGCAGTGCGGCCGCGAGTAACAATGGAAATATCTGTGTGAGTCGCTTCATGATGCTCGTTGTATTAGGGTTCCGATTCTGATTTTTCTGATTTCTGACTGCCAACTTCTGATTTCTTTCCGCCGAATTTTTTTAATTACAACCGCAACCGCCACCGCCTACGCCGCGCCCGCCGCTGGCTTCTTCACGCGAAAACCAGATGTGTTCCATCTGTGCTGTGCCGAGTGGATCGCGGTCTGGTTGCATCGTGTAGTCCGCCAGATGCTCGCGCTGCCAGGGTTTTACGTTCGCGCAGCCGGTGACAACTGAAATAAGCATGGCCAATGCCAAGATTAAATAGGCTTTGTGTTTCATAGGTTTTATTTCAAAAGAGATTCAATTTCGCTGACGTATTCTTTGCGTGTGTCCTCACCGTGGAAACCATTGTGCAGAAATCGCACTTTGCCTTCGCCATCCAGAATGAACGAGGTCGGCATCGTCGCTGGTTCGACTACGGCCACAAGTTTTTGATTGGCGGCGCGCCCGTCGGCGCGGATGGATTCAGACATGGGTGCTATCTTAAACTTCAACCGCGCAATCGGGCAACGAGGAAAACCAGCCGCAATGATTTTTGTGTTTGCAGCCTATCTACTTGTTAGGTGTCATAGTTTATCTCGATGCGGTTGGTGGTCTCGATTCCAACGGGCTAATGCCGTGTCGCTGGTGTCTGCAAACAAAAACTGTAATGACGGAGACTCGACGTGGCCATCACAAAATACAACATTGGCGACGTTCTGATGCCGCAGGAGTAATTTGGGGAAATCATAGCCCTCACTCCGCATGAATATGAAGCCGTCACTCTCGCCAATAGCCATCATATCAGCCGGAGCCGCCACTTCCGAATCCTGTATCGTGCTGCGCATGTCGGGAGCTTCGGTGCGGTGTCCGCCAAGGCCGAAATTAGTGAATAGATTACCAACTGGGAGCACTCCAAAGACATTGTAGCCATAGGAAAAACGAGCGGCCTCTGCGGGAAAAGTGGTCGGCCATTGAGCTGACGGACATCGCCAGACACCAGCTTCCATAAAACGGCTGGGTGGTTTGGAAATCCCAAATCCTTCAATCTCAACTTGAGAAAACCAAGCGCTGTATCGGTTCTCAATATACAAAGGATAACCGTGGTCGCCGGAAAGAATCGTCTGCAAACCGATACCAAACTGGTGCAAATTACCGACGCATTGAATCTTCTGTGCTTTTGCTTTGGCTCGTGACACAGCTACCAATAGAAGCGCCGCCAAAATGCCAATGATGGCAATAACAACTAACAACTCAACCAGAGTAAACGCGCTGTGCTGTTTGCTGGTCATACTATTTTAGAGCGCCGCCATGACACCTAACGAAAAAAGCTGAGCCACCGCCGGCTCGCGGCGTGAACCGCGACAGCGGAACGGCCAGCG
>Ga0214164_1000871_pt1 | contig 18609 bp, 20 predicted proteins | sample TroBogepilimnion_13_FD_153003 | JGI IMG/M metagenome (GOLD analysis project Ga0214164, IMG submission 153003) | Freshwater microbial communities from Trout Bog Lake, WI - Practice 03JUN2009 epilimnion v4 | ecosystem: Environmental > Aquatic > Freshwater > Lake > Epilimnion/Euphotic zone ...
ACTGTCTGGTGTTTACCAAGTCAGTTTTGGGCATTGCGTAATCGCTGCGAGTGGCAACGTATCTGTCTAAATCGGAAAATAGTTTCATAGTTTGACCTTACAAAGTGGGAGTTCTGGGCGTTTTGCTATCTGTTAGGTTGCCTGTTGCTCTTTGAGCATCAACCTTTTTCTTCCATGCGTTCAGTTGGGCCACATAATACATGGGTGCAGGTTGATTGGTTTGTGCATTGATCCATTTGCCATCTACAACTTGCCAGCTTTGATTTTTGTATCTATATGGACGGCCTTGAGGAGCAGCAACAGTCTTGCTCAACTCTTGCTTCCACTGTGTCAATACCTCTTTGATTTGGTCGGGCGTGAGATTTTGTGCCTGCAATGCTTGCAATGCTTGAGTCAAAGCTGTGGCTGCGTCGGCTGGCGCTGAAGAAGTTGCAGCAGGGGCAGGGGTTGATCCTGGCGGACTAATGGTGGGCTCCCTGCGCTGTGAAACTGGTGGCGCCTCGGCAATAGTCATTAGATGTCTCATATCTATATTTGTCATGTTCGTTCCTCAGGTTATTAAAATCTTGTCTATTGCAGCAATAATCTGCTTGCGGCCTTGGTCGGATGCTGCAACAGACAATAGTGAATCGGGTATAGGATACTGGGGAGGCGTCTTTGCCACACGCCCCTGCAAGGTTTGGGAAACCGTTTGTAGTATCATTTGGTTGATAATGGTCTTTGTTGCATTGCGATTCGTGGCATTTATTACACTGTTGAAATCTGTCAGCGCCCCTGCCGATTTGTTGACTTTTCTATCAAGATCTTGTGCAATATCCTGTACAATAGATGGAGTTGCCGGCACTGTCTTAGATAAAAAATCAATCATATATTGCCAAGTTATATTGGTAGAGTTTACCTTGTCTGCTGTGAGCTGTGTGTTGAGTTTATGCACCAACGTTTGAGCATAAACCTTTTCCCGACCTTGAGGGGTGTTATATAGAGGATCTGGAGTATGTCCACGCAACGCAGATCTAACCACGCTACCCAATCCGGATAAAAAACCAGCTTCAGTTACCTGGGGCATAGCAGCCCTATTTGTAGAGGATGCAGTTGCAGAAGGTGTTGCTGCCGATTTTGTCAATAGGGCATCTATGCTTTTCAACAGAGCTGGATTACCCATGTGAGTCTTTAATGAGCCAGGAAGGGGATACTTGCTAATATCAAATGGCTCTGGTGTTACATTGGTAACAGGAATACCCATTTTTTTGTAAACGGCAGATATAACTTGTCTACTCACCCCCTGATTCAATAAGAACTTCAATAGTAATGAACTATCTGTAGGTTTACCTGCCACTTTCCAATTCATCATGAGTTTATCTGCTGTTACTTTGTTGGTCACATTGCGACCAACTTTACCCGCAAACTGTCCTGCTTTTTCCAGCCCGCCTGCAACTGCTTTTGCTCCCTTGCCAATAGCACTTCCAACGTTTTTCCAAAACCCAGCCTCTATAAGATAGGTGTGTAATCCCGCAGTGTTTTCAAATACATTTCTAACGCCAGCATGTGACAGATGCACATATGTGGGGTGATATTCCCAAGATGCATTTTCTTTTATAGCTTGTGCAGTGCGATTAACGTCCACCAATTTGGCATATGGCAACACAGTCAAAGTATATGCAGCTTCTTTGATTCCGTAACGGCTGGGGGTATACACCCCTCTTGCAACTTTACCAGCAGTGTCACTTGCAGTACCTACTCCCCCTGCATATGTTTTTGCGCCTGTTGCGGCAGGAAGGTTGATGTGTTCACCATCTGCCAGATCGTTGGGATTTGTGATTTGTGGATTTACTTTCATGATATCATCCACACTCATGCTGTTTTTTTGTGCAATGCCACTCAATGTGTCGCCAGGTTTGACTACATAATCAGTTAGATCAGGCTCTGGGGCTATTTCCCCACCACCAGTTGTGCTGCCAACTTCTGGTTCAGCGGGCACCTCACTTGGTGGTGTAAATGGAGGAGTTTCAGGTGAATCACTGTATTCTGGAGTCACACTTGCTGGAGTCACACCTGCTGGAGGTTCAGCTGCACGAACTTCAGGAACCGTGTTGCTGGGCAAATGTTGCATAATCCAGCTCAATGCCGCACCAGGCAAACTATCCATAACTGCTGTGCTGAATTTTTTGCCCTTTAGCAATCCATCCAGGGTTTTAATACCTGCCACAATGGCAATACCACCAGCGCCTGCAGCGCTTAGACCCGACAACATAATCAGGCCGGTGTATATGACTTTTTGGGTTACAGGATATTTGGCACCAATTTCTTTGTATTTTTGCAAAGCTTTGCCAACAGCACCTGCTTCTCCACCAGCAGCAGATAACAATTTACCCTGAATAGTATCAAAGCCCACGTCAAAACCCGACACTGGCCCGGTGCTACTAATGGCATCCCTGACCCGGGCCAAACCTGATGCAATGCTACCACCCACATCTGCAACCTTGCCCACCACCGTGCGATTTGCCCCAGTTGCCGACATTTGTTCTTCTGCAGAACGGAATACCTGATTAATCTGTTCCGGTTTTAATTGGGCTTCATTAAGCATGTAGCCAATGTTTTTCCATTCCAGATATAGTCTCTTGGCTTGTTTTTGCTCTGCAAGAGGCATGGTGTTGCATGCCGATTCAATGAGCATATCCATGTCTCGTCGCATTTCCAGGAGACTGCTTATTTGACGGCTTTCAGCTAGGAATTTCTCATGCTGTTGCGTTGTCACTGTGCAAGTAGAGTATTTCATATCATACCTCATCCTGATCTCTATGTTTGTGCTCGGCTATTTTGCGAGTGAATTTCTTCTCATCGTTGCTGAGCAGGGCACGTTGAAGTCTGCGGATCAGGTCCGCAGCTTCTTCGGTGGGATATGTGGAGTTTATTTGTTCACACAAATTGGCCATGGCAGCCACGAGGTGAATGGCTCGATTTTCGATAACAGAATGCTTGTTTCTGCTGCCTACATGCCTATCGAGTTCTTCAATAATGCTTATTTTGGTTTTCAATGCCGGTTCCTGCTGCAAAGATATTTGCATTATTTATAGGAACACACAGCATTTGAAATCTTTATCGTCGAATCAAACTTGTCAACTTGCTTAAATCATGCATCTTGTTTACTGGAGCAGTGGTGGTGCCGGGCGTTGTGTTAGCCGCAGGCGGAGTGCTGCTCTTGCGTCGGAGATCTGCCAGCACGTCCGTCACAGCCGCAGCCTGTGCCTGATGCACTTGGTTTTGGTCTTCAATGTCAAAGATTCTCAGTGTCTCAGGATCAAATCCCAGAAACAATTTACTACCAACACCACTGCTACTACGAGTCTTGAGGAACTGCACTTGATATTGACCCCGTTCCTTCATTGCTTGTGTGGCATAGATGGAAATCACATTGTCAGCAGTGTGAATCTTGCTGATACCACCGGCAATCATGCTTTGATCATGTTCTTGTTCGTTGATGCTGCCGCGATTTAGCTGACTGGCAGTCTGGCAGATCATTTTGCGTTCCACAGCCAAACCTCTCAGCTCTTCGGTAACATATTTATCCTTGATAAACAAGTCGCTGGGATTGATCTTTTTGTTGTTGGGATACAACAAATCCAAATAGTCCACCACAATGGCATCAGGACGCTTGCCAGTTTCAATCTCATATGCCTTGAGATAGGCTTTGATGTCATTAGTGGTGCTGCCTTGTGGCATCTGCTTGACATGCAAACTGCCGCTGTTGCGGCCAGCCTGAATCACCTTGAGCTCGACGTCATCCAGCTTCTTGAAGATGTCAGTTGTACTCACGCCAGTCAACATGCTGTCAATACGCATGCTGCTGAGCCCTTCACTCAATTCCAAGCTGATATAAACCACGTTTAGTTGCTGTTTCACAAGTTGCAAACAGATGTTCTGCAAAAACAAACTCTTGCCTACACCTGATCCTGCACACCAAATAGTGATCTCTCCTTTGTTGATACCGCCATACAGTTTTTGGTCCACAGTTTTCCAACCAGTGCTGACTTGACCATTGTTGGCTTTGATGGCCATGAGTCGCTCACGCGGATTGGCAAAGTAATCGGTGCCCACATCGCTGACCAAGCTGATCAACACTGCGTCTTTGATGCGCTTTTCCAGTTCTCCGTAATTGCCCTTCTTGATGAGATCCATGCCTGAGACCACAGCTTCTGCCAGGGCTCGATTTTTGCAAAATTCCTCAATCTCCCGCAGGAACGCCTCCACATGAAACGTGTTGAGGTCTGGAATAAATTCAAACTGTCCGTTGGTTTCAGCATTGAGTTGTTGCATCTTGGGCAAGGCTTTGTTTTTGTTGACATAGTCCAAGATAAACCGCATCGCTGGCCGGAATTGCGCACTCCAATAACTGGCTTTGAGGATGTTTTGGCAACGTGTAAAAACATCCTCGCTGCTCATGAGCACGTCAATAAGCAACTTTTGTTTGGCTTCTGTATAATTTCTGTCTAGGGACTCTGCGTCGTCTGTCATTTTTCACCTATCGTCTGTCTCAAGACATTGATATCAAGCTCATCTTGTGTTCTTGCTGTTATTATACTCTGAAGTGTGTATAGTTCTCCATAGAGTTTTGTTGCATCTGCTGCATCTTTACATCCAAACCCCCACTCAGGGAAACTCACATACCAGCCCTGTTGCAGGGCTTGATCGATCAAGTCTTGGTTTTGTTGTTCTTGGTCAGGTATCACAATGACTTCACACCCGCTGCGGTTTAGTTGCTCTATCTGACCACGACTCAGTTGGTGACTCAGCACAGCCACACCATCTATTGCTATGGCATCAAGAACACCCTCCACCACTACTACCCAGCGCCTTCCGCGATATAACGCCTTGGTATTAAACAGATAATCTGGCGGTAATGCACTATTTGAGTATCTGGGTATGCCGCGCGGCGGGGTTCCTGCGTAACGTGCGCAGTATCCTGCATGCCGGCCATGGTGATCACGAAAAGGAATAATCAGTCGGTTCTTCATGATCCATTTGCCAGCAGGGGCCCAGTGGTAATCCCAGTTGCCCATGACTGCTGATCCGCGAGTTTGCAGGTAATCACACACCATACGGAAATCTGGATTCTCAAAACCCTGTGTGATTAGCTCTAATATTGGTCGGCTGCCCGCTGGCAGTGGATCAGGTGAAAATAGATGTGACTCTGTATTACTGTTGGTTGTGATTTCACAGTCACCGTCTTCCAGAGATTTCTTTAACTCATCAAGACGAAGCTGATTCACAGTTTCCTGCGGAACACCCATCCATGACATCAATGCAGCAAAACTGTCTGTTATGCCATCGCCGGTGTATCGAGTTCTAAAGGCACAGTTATAACATGTGTAGGAAACATACCCCTGGGCGTCAATCAGCCAGTTGCCTCTGTGACGAGTATCAGGATTGTGTCCGCGATGGTGGCAGCACACTGCGTTGGCGGCACGCCAACCTTTATTGGCCGCCTTGTTGTTGGCAGGCAGCCAGGTTTGAATCACTTCTGATACAGATGTCATGCACAAGATTAGCTTTTGTAGAGGATTTTGTCAAAGGTACCAGTGTTGGCAGGATCGCTGATATACAAAAAACGGATCCAATACAAATTCTGCGTGATGCTGCTGCTCCACAGTGATGGTTGAAAAGCACCGTTCCATTGTAGGTAATCTGTGTTTGATCCAATGGCAAGATTGAACCAGTCTTCTTCCACCGGCGCGTTGAGAGTTAGGCTGCCCTGTACCCACAGCTTGCCCAGCCAGTTTGTTGTGTAAACGCTCCAGGTATTGGTGCCACTTGCGTCGCCTGCTTGGCTGTCTGCTGGCAGTGCACCAGTTACCCAAAGCGTGTCGTTATACCAATTTACCGGCGTGGGGGTAAAATTTGTGATTTCCGTGGCTGGAATCAGTTCTCGCGTGGTGCCTGCAAATAGTTCCACAGCCACATCAATGTCCTGAAACTGGTCGCTGTAGAGAAACTTTGTGGTATTGGTGTTTGTGTCTGTGCGAGTGACATTGATGTTGTAAAAACCCAGGGGCAAAAACTCCACGTCACTTGCTGCCAACGTCATAGCTGCCTTGCCTGAATTGACGTCGGTTATTACGCAGGGCTTCACTAGCACTGTTTGACTGTTGTCCACACTGACCATTTGAGCGTTGAGGCTTACATTGGCCAAGTTTACCGGGCGGCGATCAACTGATTTGACAAGTATTTGCAAGGTGTTGTCCACACCTTTGTATATCTTTTGATTATATTGGGTCATGGGCCACGTTTGATTTGAAGAACTCGTGCCATCCCATGTCCAATACATCTGTTGCTGATATGAAAATAGTGTTATAGTGGTCATGGATTTGCAAGATTTCTTTCCTGTTGGAACATAAGTATTTAGTCTTTGTGCAAATCGCGCGATCAGGAAGAAACTGTCATGAACCAACAAGAACTCAATGAGTTACAGCAAAAATACCCGTTTCTCAGCGTAGTTGGATATCTCAACAACGAGTTCTTGGGTATTATTCAACACGCAGACAGCACCTTTATCAATATCTATACTTGGGATAGCAACTGGACTGGAGAGCGCAAGCAAAGATTCCTGGAATGTGGAGAAACTTGGTGGTGGGAAAGTAACCGTAATATTCCCATCAATTTGTTCCTGGGTGCTCAGTTTGCTGAATTCAAACCTGTCCTGAAAACCTTTGCCAGCAAAGAGAGCACGCTGGTATTGGGCCCAGCGGTGAATCTTAGAGACATGCTCAACAAGCGAGTCAAAAGACGCACCATTACATTGGTGAGGTCGCCTTAGTCAGGGTCGCTATCACCCAGTCGTTCCACAGTGACTTTGACCCGCACCGATTTTCCGTCCTTGCTGAGTTTAGGGACTGGTTGCTTTTGCTCACGTTGATATTCAACTTCTTCTTGCTGTGACCATTTCTGCCAGTTCTCCACACCTTGCCAGGCCCACATTTGCGCATCGTTAAAGTCTCCCAACTTGAGAATAGCATAAAAATCGTCACGTTGTGCATTGGGCGCAAGTTTGATGTTCCAAGTTCCCGACAATTGGTCCAACCCGCGAACAAGAGCTTCAATGTTGTCTTTGCTGCATTTGGGGTTCCTATAACAGAAAACACTGCCGTGAAATCTCTTGCGCCAGCGTTGGTCCAAGTTACTATCCTCAAGGGGCATCAAAGTGAATGCCCCTTGAGGTGAATTAACTTCAATATGCAGCCCAAATAGGTCTCGACGGAACTTTATGTCCATGGTCATGTGTGCCTCTTGTTTGTAATTTCAGCTTACTGCGGTTTAGCCAGCTCGTCAAGCAGTATCTGAGCATCGTGCATTTTTACCGCTTGTGTGCAATTCTTCAATAATTATTTGCGCATGAACTTTCACTAACATCGCGTAACCATATGAGTGAGATGCTTTAAATGCGAACTTGTCGTCGGTCTGCTGCCAAATCTCATCGGCTATGCTGTGAAAGCCCTGTTGGATACATTTGTTAATCAAATGAGTCTTGCCGGGACGTATCAGTGCCAGGGTCATGGCTAGTTGGGGTATACTGCGTGGCTTTAGCTGTGCCACAAGTTCAGCTTGATTATGCAGATGTATCAGCATACCCACAAACTCAGGATGCTCCAATAAATCCCAGTCAAACTCAGCGTTCATGAGTTCCACCAAGTGAGCTTCGTTGCGCACCTTTTCATACACATGCACATTGAGAATATCGATTTTAAAGAACCCCTGTTGCTCTGCCTGCTTGTAGGGCACAGAACACAAACCGGTTACCGGGTCTTGCGGAACATTGTGGAAATATACACCGGTGTTGTGTCTGTCCAAGCGACCCGTGCGATTGTGCAAGCTGGCAGTTACATGGCGGACGCCCGCAAGAGCGTGATCCCTGTTGGCAACGTCGATGTCAATGTCGCCAGTCCATCTGTCAACTTGCATCAAACCTGCTTTGCATCTGTCGCATTTGCTGTATGAGCCTCTGATGCTGGCTTTGCATTTCACGATGATCCTGTTGCATTTTGCGCATCATGTCGTGTAGTTTGCGGTTCTCATCGTATAGGCTTTGGAAAATGGTGCGCACCGGAACTTCAAACCGCGTACCATTCTCTAGAGTTATGCTGTGCCAATGACCTGAAGTTTCCATGGTAGCAGATTTCGCAGGCAGAGCCAGGGGTTCCACGTCATTGTCATCTCCATACTGCATAGATAATTTATTCATATCTCATACTCCTGCTTGTGCCAGCATGCTCTTGACAAAATCAGCATCCTGTTGATTGTTCTTGAACTTCATGCTCCACACATGCGCCGGTGCCCAGTTTTGTATCATGCTTACCTGTTCGCTCGTGCATCGTTGCAAAAAATCCACCGCACTCTGTGCATTATACAACACCCAGGGGCTGATGCGACCGTTGCAGATGGCCATGGTGCCCACATTGGTATTTACTGTGAGGAAGAACTCTGTCCAGGGTTTGTTGTGCGCTTGCGCCCAGTCAGCCAGCCACTCAACGGTTCTGGTCAATGCATTTTCACAACTTTCATTGATCACAACATCTCGCACATATAACTGATAAAGGCTTTCCTGACACCATTTGTCCACGGGAATGTTGTTGCGGATCACGTAGTCAATGAACGCACGCGGATTCACAGCATCAATCTCAATTATGTGCTGTGCAAACTTGCTGAACGCTCCGTAAAATGTGCTTTGTATGAAGTCTTCCTGAGTGACCTTCTTGAGGTTGCGCATGCCACTGAGCTCGTGGAACCGATTCCAAGATTGAAAAGCAAGCCTGCCATGCGCAGTGTCGCGATTCATCCACCTGCGTTTCTTTTCGCAACTGTGATTATACCAGGTGTTTTCACGGGCAAAACCACGCTTGCAAAATTCACATACGAATGTCATCGGTCAGCCAACACCTTGAGCATGTCTTTGATGTCTTTTTCTGATATATCGTTGGCATATGCCAACTGATCCAGTTGTTCGGATGTAATGTTGGCATACATGAGGTCCAGTTCAGTGCTATTGCATTGCGGATACATCCCAGCCAGAAACTTTATAACGCAGTTTTGCCCACCGCGCTTGCCTTTGGGAGGCGGAATCCAGGGTCTGTATTGTTTGCTCCCCATGCCTGCACAACACAGCAGTTTGTGTTGCAACTCAGGGTGTTTGTTTAGATCACTGAACCCAATGTTTACCAAGTCATTTGTGGCCAGGATTGCATACATCTGCCCGGGGTCTCGGTTTGCCATGCTGCCCATGTAGCGCATGATCACAAAAGGACTGTAGGCCTTGCGTTCCTCGTCTGTTAGCTTTTCATAAAAATCCAACTGCTGCCTGTCGATGCTCGACAGCACAGTTTTCATATCCAACTTGTATGGTGCAGGTGCTTTGCTCATGCTTTATTCTAATTGGCGGTGTTAGCTACGTCGAGCGGAAAGCCGCGACACCAATAAATATCGCATGGGCAGGCCCATTAATCACCACTATATTGGAAACGGCAGCTTGCTTAACTATACAGTATTGCGCCCTGTAGTGCAACTACGTGGTGTGCAAGACACAGCTTGGATGTTGCGCCAAACTGGCAGCAACAAGTTCTACTGCCAACAGATTGGCACCGGATATACTGGCGTATGCCAGTTTGTCTCTGAGATAACACAGAACAATCACATGATGTTGAGATATCAAAACATCGACAACACCATAACAGGCACGGTGGCCCGATTGACCAACTTGTTGGTGAGAGACTTTGGTGGTGGTAGCAGGCCCTGGACCCTTTATAGATCATGGCTTGCCCACGTTGCCCAGAACTACGTATATATTGTGGATAACAGTGCCGAACCATAAATAAATGCAAACACATTATGCGGAAACCACCGCGTAGCCTGAAAAAGGCAAAGGAGAAACAAATGGGACGCCCGATTAAAAAGAAGAGTATTGGAACCACAGCAGCATCAGGCAATCAGATTCAAGCCACTGCCATTATCCCCGGTAACGCACAAGTGTTTACTGACGCATACGTGGTTTCACAAAAGGGAACTGGCAAGTATATCATGGCCAGCCCCAGCACCAGTGTCAGTGACCTTGTGTCATTGGTAAATGGACCGCTCACAGCAGCAGGGCAAGCCAACGTAGTTGTTACCCCCTGGGGTGCTCACGGCAGCGGTGCTACTGTTACAGCCAACTTGGGAATCAACACGTTTTCATACACCGTTATCGGTGCCGGTGCAATTGGCAACAACTACAAAATTGGAGAAAGTTTGGCATTGCAAGGCGGCACAGGAACCACAGGCAGCATCACAGTGAATTCATTGCAAATCGGCAATGTTACCATTGGCAACAGTGCAGGAACTGGCGGATTTACCAATACCAGTTATTTGATATTTAACAATGAGAATTGGTCTTCACCCGCCAACGTCCATGTCACCACAGTCAGCGGCGGCAACATTACAGGACTTGCGATTGTCAATGCCGGAGTCTATGTAAATCCCACATTGCCAGGAATAGGCGGATTGGGGTCAAATATTCAACCCGATGTCATTCTTGGTGGAGGATCATACGCCACTGTGAACTTGCAACTTAGTCCTCGTGATGTGCAAGTGGGAGCAGTGGGCGATTACAGCACAATCCCTGCCAACCCAGTGTCACTGGCAACAAGCTCGTATGGCGGATCTGGGGCCAAGGTTAACATAACTTGGCAAGTTAGCAGTTTGGATATCACAGCAGCAGGCACTGGTTACGATGCAGTTAACTTGGTATTTGGCAGCGGCACCGCCGCAGCCACAGCCACATTGACTGGCGGCGCATTGACTTCAGCAACTGTGACATCAGGCGGAAGTTATGCTGCCAAACCCTCAGTAACTGTGCAACCCATCACAAGCCCAGTCTATGCTGCGGTGATTTACGACAACACAGTAAAAGATTTCAATGGTAACGAATATTACTATAATTTGGATCAAACCACACTATCAGGCCCTGGACAGGCTACTATCCAGAGCGCATAACTCCGCTTGTGACTTGTTAAGCAAGCGCAGACTCAACAATACCCGACAACGCAAGTTGTCGGGTATTTGTTTATTAGAAAAGGTGAGCTATATTCAGCACGTCGGGGATTTTGGCCAAATCCTTGACAAAAAATGCACAGGGCGGATTGGCCCCATCTCTCAGAGGCACTGCCAAGATATTTGCAGTGCGCATCTTGGGACTATACCATTTCACATCAGGCCATGCATTGAGGAAATACACAGTGTGAAACTCGGGAATATATCCAGTCAAGGGATTGAAACAAAAGGCTTGAAAGTCTTTGTCCATGAGATATAGCAAGCTCACAACTTCCAGATCCCCCAATTCAGGGTCTCCAATAACCAAATGCCAATCCATGGGCATCTGTACACTATAGGGACCGATCTGCAAGTCCACGCTGGGACTCACAAAGCTTTCCAGGAATATCAAAGGATGCCAATAGTAATCAATGTTATGTTGATCACTGTAATCCAGCACACAATAATTCACATCAACACCGTTGTCCGGCATGTGATTGATATTGAAGCAGGAATTTTCACTATTAAGTATTTTCACGAGGTATTTACCGGCCAATCGAGCCGGTTAATACGTCACCTTGGTCAAAATATAAGGATATTGCACTTTTTTATAGTGTTGGATGCGTTTTGTCAGGTGTCTCTTGCTGAATTTGCATGTGCTGCTGAAGTCGTAAATTTCCACAGCATCTTTATCGTCGGCTTTTCGCAATCCTCGGCCAATACTCTGGATCACTCTCACAAAACTCTTGCCGGGCTCCACCAACACCAAGTTGAAGATACGATTGATTGAGATACCCGTGCTGGTTGTGCCGTATGTGGCAATCATTACAGCATTGTCGACAAAATTGATTTCTTTGTAGTGTTCTTTGCGCTTTGTGCTCTTCATCTCACCGCTGATGAAGTTGCTGCCGGGTATGAGGTCAGTTAGTGCCTTGCCAGTTGCGATGCGATCAATCAGCACCAGGGTGTTGCCTGTTAACGCAATCTCTTGAATACGCTGAGCCATCCAGGCTAGACGATCTGTGTTGTTGAGCAGGAACTTGAGTTCGGATTGATAGTCTTTGTAGACCTGAGTTTCTTGTGTTTGCAAACAATTGACATTGCACTGTGCCAAATGTCCTGCATCTTGCAGGTCTTTGGCTTCCAGTTCTCCCACAAGCGGACCAATCACACTATAGAGGCTCATTTGATTGTATTCGGCTTCGGGCACAGTGCCAGTTAGTCCCCAGCGGATGGGTATGTTGGCAAAGGTTGTGCTGAGAAGTCTGTGAAGCACCCCTAAATCCTTTATTCCGTGGACCTCATCAACAATAACAGCCACCAACCCATTCAAAAACTCTGCAAGCTGGTCATCATCCAGTGCATCTTTGCTTTTTTTATCCAACACGTTGAGGCTTTGCCAGGTGCAGATGGTGTGTTTGCGATTGTATTCCTTGCGATCCCCATACAACACACCCACATCCAGGCCCACATTGCGATAATCTTCCTCGGTTTGTTCCACCAGGTTCTTGTTGGGCACAATAACAACACTACGTCCCAGATCCTGAGTCAAGCGACTCAAACTGGCTGTGACAATGGTATTATGAGTAACTACGTAGTCATCAGTGATGTAAAGATGATCTGGATGGTCAATCATAATACATTTGACAGGTTCATTTGATACCAATTCAATACTCACTATATGTAATAGTGGAAATTTTTTTACAACTCGATTAGTAATCCTTGATACCTTTCTGGCCAAAGAAAATAATATTTCCGGAGTTGGATGGTATATAGACAACGTATAACAGTCTCGGCAAGGAATCATTTCACCTTTATATTTGTATTTCCTATTCTGACTATGTCGCAGTTTGGCAATTCCACCAACACTTCTCACAAGAGTCGCCACATCTAGAGAAAGTTGCTCACTTGTTGATGCAAACTCAATATGCCCATCTTTATCTACGTATCCATCAGTGTCAAGCAATCCTTGAAGGATATTCAACCGTTGATTATACCCTGCATTCAAATATTCTGTAGGAACAAACTTGTTATAACTGTGAGTATTTGCCAACCCTAACTGACGAATGCATTGTGTGTAGTAATGATAAGATGTTCCATCATTGACAGTTATACCACCCTTTTTCAAAATCCACCTTGATCTTTCTGCCTTATGAGTATCTCGATCTTTGAAAACAATGTGATAATCACAGTTATCCCTTGGTTTTTTCTTGATAATATATTCATCTTTTATCATAGTTGATAATTTATCAACTAAGTCTTGATCCATTGATGACATTCCAATTCCTGTTCGAAAGGAACCATCTCCTAATAAAGCACCCAAAAGATAGGGATGCATGGGCAAAGAAGCATTATATGCATCCATAGTCATGTCAGGAAGAGGGATAGATATCTTTCTTGCATTTGTTTTTTGATACTTGATAATCTCGTTGAGGCTAATCAACTTCCATTTATTTGCCCAATTATGATTGTGTACTTTCCAAATATGATCCCCGCATGACATAGCCATGCGACCATCGTCGAACGTGATTTTATATACATCTTTTACACCAGGGTGATACACCCCAATCACATTAGCCGACTCACCAGATGGAATAGTTACAACATCTCCAACTGATATTTCACCCATAGTCTTCCAACCACCCGGAATTTTTACACGGCTGGACATCGGCTGACATTTCCCAGCACTAGTGGGAGCAATAATAATGCCTTGCATGTTACGCAAACAGGTATTGATGAGCTCTACCTGATAGTCTCGCAGCATAATGGGCTGTCCAGCAGCTCGATGTCCCGTGGGCCACATAATACTGCTCAAGTAACTGTCATCAATCTCTGAGAAATCAAACTCATGGTTGTGTCGCTGATCATCTATCTGAACCTCGTAGCCTGCTTCCACAAGGATGGGCAATAGTTTGTCCAGCATGTTGAGATAGGTCTTGCCACCCAGTGTACAGAAACTGGTTGTGCCATCCCAGCGGCCCAGTTTGTAGGCAGGGCTGTAACGAGCATGTGGCAAAAAGTATTTTACCGCATTGACCAACTTGCGACGTGTGTGAAGATCTGCTCCGGTGATGTGGATGTTGACTTCATCTTCAATGAGTATTCGTGCGATTGTTTCTGACATAATATATTATACTGCGGCGGCCCTGCAAGCTCAAACAAATAATAAATATCACATCAATCCAGGAGATCACACCGTGCGCATATCAGAAGTCCTACAACCCCGCCAACGTATAATTCAAGAGGCAGTGGGTCGCGAGTATCAGCATCTGGAAGACTTGTTGATTGATCAAGGTTCAGCAGGGGGGTTGATGGCATTGCGCGGACTGGCAGACGTTGTGAAAAATCCTGCACAAATGAATGTCAAATGGGACGGTTCCGCTTCGGTATTTTGGGGCAGAAACGAACAGGGAGAGTTTTTGTTTGCTCCGCTCAACCAATGGACCAAAAAGACCCCCTTGACCAAACAACAACTGTCACAGGAAATCATGCAAACAGGCAAACCACGCCCGGGCCAGGCCGAGGAAGAATTCCGCGCCGGCAGAGAACAAATGGCCAGTGGTTATCGCAAGCTGTGGGATATATTTGAAGCTGCCACTCCTGCGAACTTTCAGGGTTATCTCAATGGCGATTTGATGTTTACAAGTAGACCCCAACGCGACAATCAAGGCAATTATGAATTCACACCCAACAAGGTCAAATACGTTGTGCGACCCGATGGATTTCAAGGCAAGATGGCCACAGCGGAAGTATTTGTCACAGTGCATGGCAAGATTGACCAATTTGGTGAAACCCCCACTGGCAACATGTATAGCATTCCCGACAACATCGTGGAAGCATTCAACAAGACGCCCAAACTAATCGTGTTGCCCACACAACATCCCGATGTGCCTGTGAGTGCAGATATCAAAAAAATCAACCAAGCTGCGCAGTTTATCAAAAGAAACCAAGCCAGCATTGATGCTGTGGCCCAATTTACAGCACCAAAAATGACTACCTTTCCCGCCATACTTTACAAGTATGCGGTGCAACGAGCAAAGAAAGAAGTATCATGGCAAGATTGGTTACCCAATAGCAAGCTCAGCGCCAATCAAATCAGCATCCTGGACCAAAGCGGCATAACCCAGGGTGATGCCTGGAAGCATTTTTGGCAGGCATTTGATATGCTGCTGGACCTCAAACATGAGGTTTTGGATGATATCCAAAATGTTCATGGCGAAGATCTCTACAGCAAGTTTGGAATTCGTGCATACACACAAGATCAACCCGGTGGCGAGGGTTATGCCTGGGCACTCAGCAGTGATCAGATGGCCAAAATGGTCAATCCCCGATTCCGCAGTGCGCCCGACAACCCCCGCTATGCTCAGTCAAGCTGAGCATTTTCCAGGCCAATTACTCGTAGCTTGATAATGTTGCTGATCTGCCAGTTTTTTGTTTCTAGGCCTTTCATTAGACCCAAATAACCATTTCTTACATGAGCAACTTCACCTATTAGCCCGTGCATGTCATACAAAGGCTGTTCGCCATCGAGATATTTCTCGATGGCGCGGTCAGTGAGATCTCGATTATAGTGCTCCACGTATTTTCTATACAGTTCACTGCGCATCTTGTCATATTTTACATTGAGATGCTTGAGAATACTCTCTACGTCTTGCAACTGAGTAAATCTGTGGGTAGTGTGGCCCGGCAGATCCTGAGCATTCTTTTCCAAGCTACCTGTTATACGGGTTTCCAACTGTGCTGCGTCTAACTCGGCATTGTAATAGTCCAATGCCGGAGTCAGTGCAGACATGTCCCTAACCACCCTGCTATACCACAAGTGGGATTACTCCTCCCACTCGGAGTCATCTTCGCCTTCTTGCTCTATCTCAAGAGATGTATTGATGGCACTGTCAAGTATGTCGTCCTCTCCCAAAATGTCATCAAACCAGCGCAGGTCAGCGCCTTGTTCCACAAAAACCTGCACAATATCTTGAGCAGCCTGTGCCTTTTTGCTTGCAGGAATGTATTCCTGCAACAGATCCCATAGTTCTAAAACCATACCAGCTTGCATGTTATTCCTCCGTGTCCTCTGCTGCTTGGGCTTCCACAATCGCCTCGCCCTGAGCGGCCAGAGTCAGTTCCTTGTCTGCGAATTCACGCATGACAAGATCCAAGATGCCGTCCACGTTGGCGTTATATTCCTTGCGGTAATACTTATGTTCTTTGCCTGCAAGGTCCACATATGTATAACGGTTGCCTTCCTTGGTAATCAACTTGCGTGATTCCAAAAGATCAAACAGTCCCGAAAACTCGTCCATGCCGGTGGCATAGGGAATCTTTACTTGAATATCCTCAAAGGGCTTGTTGTAACGAGTTTTGACTACTTTACATCCCGCCCTGATACCCATTACCTCACTGGTTTTGTTGCCGTCCTCATCTTCCTTGAGCTTCATTTTCTTCATGGCAACCACAATGCTGGCAGCATAGATCGGCCCGCTGTTGTGACTGATCACACCATTTTCCAGTAGATAGTGATGATCTGTATGAACTTCAATGTCATATACGTCTTTTACATCAGTAGACCTTGTCTTATTAATAATTTTGAGTTTTTTCATTTGGATACTCCTTGTATCTTACAATAATTGATTTTATTAGTAAGTCTATCTGTTCGATCGGTAAGCGCTTGCTGCGACACCACACTGTTTTTACAATAAATCCTTGAGACTCTAAAGCTTGCTTTTTTTCTCTATCTTGTTTCCATTTGTCGTCAACTAATACTTCCTTGCCAGACATTTTTAGTACAGTTCCTGGTGCATAGATTTCTGGATCTGCATGCCAATACGATCCGTTGAATTCAATGCAAAATTTGATATCACTTATTACAAAATCAAACCAATAATATTGATTTACACCCCGAATACCAAACTCCTTTTCAGTCAAACCCTTGTAATAGATGTTCTGATCTTTAATGTATTGAGGCAAGCGTTGATATAGTTGATCAAAAAATGCACGGGCCAACTTGGAATCAGGTCCACGGTTTTTATACTTGGCTTGCCAGATCTCCAGTCCTTGTTCTTCGCCATGCCTGTTGATATATGATTGAAGGTTGTTAACCACTGTTCGTTTTTGGCACGATTCTTGATACGCCCGCTGTCCAAGTTCTGTACCAAGGTTTGATACAAAGTAAGATAGAGAACTTCTATCATTGAACATTTTCTGCTGAAGTGTTGCATCCTCAATCGACAGTCCTTTTTCCAGCCAATATTTGATAGAACGAGGAGTGATCTTTTGACGCTCCTCTTTGGACATAGTATTTGCTGCCCAAAATTTCTTTTGAGTTTGAGAAACTTGTTGCTGAGATTCCTCTTCCGAATATCCCATGAGCTGCCAATATTCTGGACATCTGGGTGAACGTTGACGCTGCATTTGCTGCACCTTGATTTTGGCTTCTTGGGTTGATAATCCTTGTGCAATGTGATAATCTGTCGACAAAATCGAAAGCTTTTTTGGTCTCTCGGACTTATATCTATTTCTGCAGACTTCGGAACAAATATATTTGGTAGTCATGACAGAATCGTGTTTGATCAATGGATTGCTGCATACTTGACATTTGTTCAATGTGTTGACCCTGCGTGTGGTCTTGTATCGTATGACGCGCTCTTTGACTCTAGCATCTAGACATTCTTGGCTACATATTGGTCTACTTGACTGTAGACTATCAGCTTTGCAAAACTCCTTGCTACAATGCAGACAACTGATCACCTCAATTTTGCGCATAATAATCGTTCCTTTCATTTACTATCATAACGATAATATTTATGGAGGTTACGGTTATTATACGCATTTTGATATCAAACAGCTAGTATTTCATCTTCTTCAGTGAGATCATTTGCAGATACCCAAAGCTGTCCTTCAAACCTGTTTACCAAAAACTTGTGTTCAGGGCTACACTCAATTGTTGATCCATCTTCAAGTGTTAATGAGACAGTTGTTTTTTGATAATGCCAAAGATTGGTCACTGGCTGCGCACCAAACATTGTTTGAACCATATCATCCAATTCCAGTTTCTCAATTGGTTTATATGACCCGTCTGCCATTGTGACATTGGTACCTGCAACCAAACATCCCCCTGAGATTTTGTCATCGGGGTTGTAGGGATCCTGACTGCCATATGTGTGGTTTGTGCAAACCATGCCCACATTGTAGTTGCCAAACATGTTGACACAGTTGCGAACCAGTGCCGCAAGAGCTTTTGGTTTGCGACCCATGTCGCCCTTCATATCACCGCTTTCAAACTGATTGATATCAGTGGGAGTCAGCAACATACCCAAGCTGTCAATAACAAACAATGTCTTGACTCGCTTTTCTGCAGGCTGATCCTTGTAGTCCTTCATGAACATGCTGATGAGCTTGGCAACGTCATCAATCATGCTGAGGCTCACCTTGAGCAGTTTGTCTTCTGCTGTGCTCACGCCCAGGGCTGTCAACCAGCTTTCATCCAGGGCATTTTCAGTGTCAATCAACACCACAAAGATGCCCTGTCGCTGTGCATCGCGAATCAAGTTGGCACTGCAAATA
>Ga0214164_1000880_pt1 | contig 18478 bp, 13 predicted proteins | sample TroBogepilimnion_13_FD_153003 | JGI IMG/M metagenome (GOLD analysis project Ga0214164, IMG submission 153003) | Freshwater microbial communities from Trout Bog Lake, WI - Practice 03JUN2009 epilimnion v4 | ecosystem: Environmental > Aquatic > Freshwater > Lake > Epilimnion/Euphotic zone ...
ACTCAGGCTCGGCAATGCGGGCGGCACGGGCAAATTCGTAGACAAGTTCATTACGCTTATCATCAACCCGTTTTGTTCCGGCGTGACTGAAGCCCTGGCAATTATGGACAATTGTGTTATCAACGATATAACTGTTGTCTGTATCAACTTCAAAGTTATAGACAGGTACTGGAGTTGTTGGACGCACATGAATAGAAGACGGTTTCATCCATACATACTGTCCGTCAATAAATGATGACACATTGCGTTGTAGATCCATAATACCATTAACAACATATGTGTCTCGCTGATTGACTGTACGTCCCTGAATAACATATGTCTTAGGGCGAATTGTCTTTTGAACAGATACAATGTGCCCGAGTTTCAAATAAAGTCTCTGTAGTCCTAGTGCTAGATTGTAGGATACAGTTGTAAAGCGTACTTCTCTGTCATGAAAACAACCATCGGCGGCATGATACCCGTTGATAAATTCCTGAATTAGATTTGCCGGCGCATCTTGTACCCATTCTGGAATGAGTTTACCATTCGCATATTTTCCAAATTGTTTTAGAATTGTATACCATGCGAAATCTGCGCAGCCGTACTTATCAGCAGCACCCGTTGAACATTGCTTATCAGTTAGGGGGAGAATCTTCTGAAGTCTTGGGAGAACAGTCTCTTTATCCGCATTATTAATGGCAAAACGAATTTTATGCGCATTATTACCATTTGCTTTCATAGTCTCTTCAATCCATCCATCGCCGATGAAGTATCCCATCATAAACCACTGGTCTGGATCGTTTAATGTGTAGATTAACTTATCTATACGTGCTCCGTTCACTTGTTTATTTAGTGTAAATTCTGGTACAATTGATTTACTATTAATCACCATTCCAAAGTAATCGCTCATTGTTAGCGTCTTCGCATTCTTCCACTGCGGCTCTTCAAACGCATATGTATATTTGCGATTGGTATTATCCCAGGTGCGCACCTGCGTGCGTACATAGAACGGATGCTCATCTGTAGCAGTAATTATCTCTGGATGATATTTAATACGAATATCGTATAGAGTTTGGTCATAAATCTTTTTCTGAAGATTTACAATCGGCTGAAACTTACCGGTATGCGTTAATAGTGTATTCTCTAATGTGACCGATTCAATTGGCATATATCCCTTATCAGTTAGAACACGTGTGCCTGCTACAAAGCAAGGGAAGCCCGCAAAGATAAGGCGAACCTTACCCTTATACTCCTGAAAGACCTGGTCTGGTACCTTCTTGATATCCGTCTTACCCGTTTCAGGATTGACCAGCATCACCGATTCAGGAAAGACTGCCTTATGCGTCTTGATTGCCGGCTCTTTGAATTCATTGAAGGCGATTACCTTGTAACCGGCGCGCTCAAGTCCAAGTGTATCGCCACCGGCGCCGCTAAAGAGACTAATCGCATTCTGATTATTGTATACGAGTGTATTTGTCGCAGGAGTTGCTAGACATGGTGGAAATAGTATATTATTGATCTTAGTAACAATAGCACGTAGTTCGGCAATCTCAACGTCTTGTTTGTCAATTCTAGCCTGAAGTGTTTCCACAAGCGCCTTGGACATTTTATTTAGGATGGAGAAAAGTGCAGTACCGGAAGAACGGGGTGCAGTGGGCTAAAAATGTCCGGAGACGAGTGCAGGGGGGTCAATTTTTATAAGTTATATGGGGAAGTTTAAAACCATCTGGATTTCTAACAATAATGTCTGGTGTTAGGCGGTTGAACTATATCGGCTCTAAGTTTCGGCTGCTAGAATGGCTTGAGGATACAATTCTATTGAAAACACAGTGGAGCGGCTTTGCGGGTAAACGCGTTGCTGATCTATTTGGCGGCACCGGTATTGTCTCACACCGTTTCCGCGAATTGGGTGCCATTGTAATTGGCAACGACGCTGAACTCTATAGTTCGGTGATTGTTCACGCATTTACGCGGTCCGTGTACACATATGAATGCGAATCGTTTATTCGACGAATGAATAGCGATCTAACAAATGGGACGTATTTGGGCGATGATACAGATACTATGGGTGTGATTACACGCAAATACAGCCCACACGATGGCTGCCCCCGTATGTTCTTCACTGTTGATAACGCTCGTCGTATTGATTATATCCGTCGGCGTATTGAGACGGAGTTTGGGGAGAATCCTGAGCGAAAGGACGATTATATGTTCCTACTTGCGTCATTGCTCGTGAGCGCCGATGCCGTCAGCAACGTGCCCGCAGTCTATGGCTGCTTTCTTAAGCAGTTCAAGGAGAAAGCGGTAAAGGCGTTGGTGTTTGAGCCGATTCATACGCTGCGTGAACCGGCGGTAGCAGGATCGCGATGCCTTCACAGCGATGTGTTGGCAGATTCGCTATTGGATTCAGTGGAAGCCGATATGGTATATCTCGATCCGCCCTATAACGAACGCCAATATTCTAAAAACTACTTTCCACTCAATATTCTTGCGCTTCCACCGGTTGTACAAACAACAACGGTGCTACGTGATGGTGTCACTGGCATTCCTGAAGTCTGTTTTATGTCGCCATTCTGTAAGAAAAAGGAAGTTGTTGCGGCATTTGAACGACTGTTTAGCCGGCTCAAGTGTGCGTGGATCTTTCTATCATACAGCAGTGAGAGTTTGATTTCTAAGGAAGCAATGTTGGCGCTTATGGGAAAGTATGGTACAGTCTCGGTGGTAGAGACTGACTACAAACGCTTCAAGTCGTACGAATACAATGCGGATAGTGGAGTGAAGGAATATCTATTCTGTCTAAAAAAATGAGAGACTCGGCGGTATATATCTTTTTCCAATAGGGGTGGAGTTACATATGTCCAAGAGTATAAAATATTCTAGGACACTTGTAGATTGGCTGATGCCGCCGAAGCGAACGCGGAAAGTAAAAAGCCCTTTGGCAGACAGTTGTCCTATTGGTGATGCGGGTGCTGGTTGTTCTGTATCCGGTAAGAACTATGAAATCAAGATTGCGAAGACTTGTAAAACAGTTCGATCGCCCTATATGGAAATGCCGTTTAATACACAACCGCTGGAGACCTTGGGTGGCTGTGGTGCGGATATTGATATCAAACTCAATTGGCGCACCGAGAGTGATATTGGAGTGGAGGCAAAGCGTCCCACCCCCGATTGGATGCAGATGAAACTCGATAAGAATAAGGAGGGTGTTTGGGTTGGTGTAGGAGCTGGTAAGATTCCACCGGTATCCAAGACTGTCTTTGAAACAATTATTGGTGCGGCGAACCTCTTTGGTGGTAAGACACCTACATTTCTGGAGCATCCTGTAACCCACTCCGAATGGACTGCCATTAAGAAGGAGACACCCGAGTTCAAAGATACGTATATTTCCTGCGGTGATAATACTATTTCTCAACTCTATAAGGCGAAAGGATGTCAGTATATTCAGGTAGACGGTAAGGGGCTCTATCATACCGGCGAGGATACGTGCGACTTTGGCGTCCCCTATTTCGAATGCCCACAACGGATTCGTATTCGCCTCAAGGTTCATACCCGCAGCAATAAAAAGGGTCATATGTGCCTGTCAGTGATGGCAGCAGCACAGCCCGTAAAACTCAAGGACCTTATAGCATCTAAGTTTAGTTTGGATGCGGCGGCGAAGTTGCCACCGAGTCTAGTTGCGGTGGGCGATGCCGTGCCTAAGGCTGCGTCTCCTAAGTCACCGTCACCGCCTAAGAAAAAGAAAAAGACTGGCGACTCACCGTCTTCTGTGGTTTCTAACAATAATTTAGGTGGACTGGCGGCAGGGCTTGGTGATATGAAGATTTAAGCGGCGACCTTCTGGCTCTTGTTTTTCAGCGTTACGCGTGCTGCGGTGCGAAGCTCATGCTCAGTTGCGGCGTTCTTGACTCCCTGTGTAATAAGCCAGACAATAGCATTGACAATAAGGGTCAGACCGACAAAGATGGAGAGAACTATCGTTGTCAAAATGATAAGCATCACGGCGTTGCGCCACAGTTCAAACACAGCCTGAATCCAGTAACTGGCATCAGGCTGAGCATAGCAAGAGTGTAGGAAGTAGTGATAGACGTTCTGCCAACCGTACTCGCCGCAGACAATAAGACGGTTGATATTCGAAGGAAGAAGGTCGAGTGCCGTAGGGCGAAAGTAGGGATCCATTTTGCGTTCTTTAGGTGGGAGGGAGGTGCTTTGGGGCTTAAAGCGCGTAGGCAGCTTTCAATTTTTTGCTGTTTATCGAACCGCCTCTCTGAGCATTTGTGGAACAGTTGGAGCTTGGTCATAAATTAAGCGGGCGTTTCTCATATACTTATTTACAAGTTCTGCGTTATTATGTATATCCTGTTGCTGAGACCAAGCGAGTGTTTCATAGAAGATTGGAATTAAGGCATTTATTTCTGTATCGATCGGCGCACGCTCTTCCCATTGAACAACCCAGCGCTCTAGCCTGCCGATTAGACGTTCGAATTCACCTGCGGGCGGGTTTACGAAAACAAGGGTTTCTGTGTTGACTATAAGTAAGTAAATACGACGAAGAAGTTGAATAACGCCTTGAATCATATGCCGCGTACAATTCCGATTTTGCTCTATGGCTAGAAGTATACGACGAAGCGCATAAATAATATTACGGGGGACTTGGACTTGGACGGAATCAACCATTGTGTCCTATGGTTCATTTCGGTTATTTGTGTTCAATTTTTCAACGGCGGCTGCTGCGGCGGAACTTACGGGACTTGCGTTGGCGGCGTCTGGTTCGGCGTCTACCGCCAATCTGTGCCTTCTGCTCCATCAATGCGGCAAGTTCATCAAACTCACCCTGTGAAGCAACACCCTGCTCTGCTAAAGTATTTGCTAAATCATCAATACTATCATCTTCGTGCATTGCACCATAACTGCCCTGCGACCCTGCCGGCGCAGGAGGAAGTTGAGGAGCCATTGGTGCTGCAGGTGGTAGAGGAGATGGCGCTCCTGCTGCCGCACGAAATAGTATTTCTAATGCGTCTTTTCCGCCTGGATAACCATTTATTCTATCACGTTCATCACGTCCAATGTAACGAAAATAACGATATATTGGTGCCCTGCGTGGAGCTACACTGGGCAAAATCTCCTGAAATTCGTTGGTGGCATTTAAAAATACCGATAACTCCGCATTTGCCCTTGGCTTGCGAGTATCAACGGTATACACTTTTTGCTTCGCGGCACGTCTTCCCTTACCCTCTACATTCATAGAACTCATCTGCTCACTCTATTGGTGGTGGCGGATAATTTTGCCGAGGGGGAAGAGCATTGAATGCGACTCTCGGCTCCTCCTCTGGCGGGGGCGGAGGTGGTTGTAGCGAAGGCGACGATCTATTCAAATCAAACTCACTTGCTGGTGGGGGAGGCAACGTATGCCGCCGTGACATAAACGGGTGAGTGAGTTGGCGTGTTGATAGGGATTGTTGGAAACCGTGAGGAATTACAGGGGATGATGGTACCGACGTTGACATCTTAACCTTATCAAATGCTGGCTTAGTATTGTTAATCGGTACAAAGTTAATACGTGCCTTCAGCTCAGCGGCTGGCATACTTGCCTGTTTCTGTAGTGTCTGTACGTGGCTGTTTTCCTGGAAACTTATTGGACGTGTTGCCTGCTCGGGATCATAGTAATCTTCATTTATAGGCTGGATAGCAGTTGGCAGGGACCCGTTTGTCCCCAAGGGGGACATTCGTGTTGCCGGAATGACATTCTTCAATGTATTCATTACAGTTGGAGCGTTGGGGTCAACCGAAATGCGACGGCGTTTTTGTCGGGTTAGATAAATGGCGGTCGCCGCGCCAATCACTGCAAGTGCTGTAGCACCGACCGCAATACCCACCGGTAATGCTACAGATGGAGACGCACTAGGCGTAGATGAAGGAGATGGAGCAAGGGATGCGATTAGATTTGTATAGGCAGAAGAGAGAGGGAAACCGCTTTGGAACTGCTGGGCACCAACAACATTGCCAGTTACTACATAGGCTCCATTCACCCACGTTACACTATTTATTACCGCATTGCTATATCCTGCCTGAGCAGCATAACTGCTTACATAGCCGCGAATCAAGGTATCAGCATTTGACTGCTGAGTACTAGGAATATTTAGAGTAAACGCCGTTGACATTGATGATGATGGTGTTGGCGAAGGGGTTACAGCCGGTGTAGGTGACTGAGTTGCTGCGTTGCTTGGGGTTTGAGTATTTGTTGGTGTTTGCGTTTCTGTACGGGTTACCGTCGGCGTTTGCGTTTCTGTACGGGTTACCGTCGGCGTTTGCGTTTCGCTTCGTGTTTCTGTAATAGTATTTGAGGATGATCCAGCGGCGCGTGAAGATGTAGGAGATGCTGTAGAGCCGGGCGAAAGGGTTCGTGTTATAGTATCAGTAGCTGTACGGGACCGTGTCACCGTATCCGTGGATGTTGGAGTCGCTGCGGCACGGCTGCGTGTTGCCGTATCCGTAGCGGATGGGGTGGCGCCTGGACGCGTTCGTGATGCCGTAGTGGTAGGGGAAATAACGGCACGAGAGCGGGTTGCTGTGTCTGTAGCGGACAGAGTGCCTACCCCACGAGAGCGCGTTGCTGTGTCTGTAGCGGATGAGGTGCCTACCCCACGAGAGCGGGTTGTGGTAATGGTGGCAGAAGATGTACCGATCGCGCGAGTTCGCGTAGCAGTATCGGTGGCGGAAGGGGAAATAAGGGCACGCGTACGTGAAATGGTGGCGGTGGGTGTGGCAACGGCACGAGAGTCCGTGGCAGAAGGAGACATTACTGCGCGTGTTCGCGTGGCGGTGGAAGAAACAACGCCACGAGAGCGCGAAATAGTCGCAGTGTCAGTGGCAGTGAGAGAAATAGAGTGCGAACGAGTTGCGGTGCCACTTAGGGAAATACCCGCAACAGAGCTCGGTGAAGCGACAGCAATGTGACTAGGAGACGCTGAACCAGTACCAGCCGCTCCTTGACCAGCAACCGTTAAAATACTCGCAAAAGCGAATACCAATTTGTATAAGCTAAGCATATTCCATATACCTACTTGTAATCTGGTTTTTTTCTTTAGCCCTTAACCGCTCCTCAAATTTTGCTTATGATATAAAAATATTTGCCGGGTCCTTATATCGGTAATATAAGTATCTCCGACGACCCTTTCTTTCCATTATCCATCCCATATGACCACGTTACCGTCTCGATTCGGCAATCCTTGTACAACTCTCGAATATATGGACAATCATTGTAACTAATCATCCAATCTCGGCGCTTCTTAATCGCTGTGGCAAAGCCTGCGTGGTCAAACCCCTCGTGCATATCACCATCCTTTCCGTAAATATAAGAACTGATATAATATGGTGGATCAGCATAGATGACTGTATCAGTAGTTTCAGGATTTGCGACAAGAAACATCTTACAGTCCAAATTGGAGAATGTGACGTTTTCTAGATTTGTAGCAAGAAGAGTCTCAAGGGAAGACTCATTGAGTCGTCCTGTTGACGCCTCTTTTGAGAATCCACCACAGAATGTTGCACCACTGAACGAGCAACGATTAATAATATAATACGCAGCAGCTATTTCCAAGGGGTCAGTCATTGTCTGAATACTTGTACGGAGTTCCTGAAAGTACTCTTTAGTCACAGGCATCACACTTTCCACCGCATCCTTAATATCCTCAGATGACTCCTTTAATGTTTGCCAAAAGGTGTACAACGGTTTGAACAAGTCATTACCTCGGATGTGGTAGCCCTTCGTAGTAAGATAGAGTTCAAAACTACCTCCGCCAAAGAAGGGTGACAAAAGTGTTCTCCGGTGTGGATAATGTTCGGTGAGATACTTTTCTAGAATAGAAATTGCGCGCGTTTTTCCGCCAGGATATCGCAACGGTGATTTATTTTTGGTTGACATCGTTAAAAATCACTTATACGATGCGGTTTGGCTCAATTTTTAAAACCCTTATACTCAGCAGAAAAAATGCCCATCACCTTACCCAAGAGCGACAATGAGTACCTTCTAGACAACTTCTACGTTATCGCAGTGATGACAAACCCTGAGCGATTCAAGACCCGCCCACGCTTATTCAAGGAGTTTATGGCTCGTATGGATAAGTACGGCGCCAAACTCTACGTCGTAGAGGGTGCCTACGGCGACCGTGCCTTTGAGGTCACCGACGCAAGCAATCCTCGTCATATCCAGCTACGTACTGAGTCTGAACTATGGCATAAGGAGAACCTTATCAACATCGGCATTTCTCGACTACCTGCCAGTTGGGAGTATGTTGCGTGGGTCGATGGAGATATTGACTTTACGCACCCCAACTGGATGGAGGAGACCGTTCACGAACTTCAGCACCACCCCGTTGTCCAGATGTATGAGGACGCCGCCGATCTCGGTCCCAAGCATGAGATTCTCTCCGTCCACAAGAGCTTCGCCTACTGCTTTAAGAACGGCAACGACCGCTCTATGATGGTAAGCAAGCCCGCTGGCGTAACCGTCTCAACTGTTGATCTCTCAAACGTTGACTACTACGGTTACTACGGCAGCGGCGGCAAGGGTGCCTACTGGCATCCTGGTTACTGCTGGGCGGCAACTCGTCAAGCCATCAACACCCTTGGTGGTCTCTTTGACCTTGCCATCCTCGGTGCCGGTGACCACCATATGGCGTGCTGCCTCATCGGCGAAGGTGAGCGCTCTATCCCTAAGGGTGTCCATCCCAACTACCGTGCCGCCGTTCTCAACTGGCAGGAGCGTGCTCTCCGCCTCCACAAGAACATCGGCTATGTCAGCGGCTCTATTGTCCACTACTGGCACGGTAAGAAGACGGATCGTAAGTACAAGGGTCGCTGGGAAATTGCCGTTGATAACCAGTTTGACCCTCATACCCATATCCATAAGGACTGGCAGGGTCTATGGACGCTCTTCCCTGGTCACGAGGAGATGCGCGACCAGATTCGTACATATTTTCAGTCCCGTAACGAAGACAGCGTTGATAAGGTATAAACCATTATATTAAATATATGTTCAAGATGCTTGAGCATTTTTATATCGTTTCGGTTATAACAAACCCTGAACGATATAAAACACGTGTGCGACTTTTCAAAGAGTTTATGAAACGTATAGATGCCTCAAAACTCTATATTGTAGAGGGCGTGTTAGGCGATTCTTCCTTTGAAGTGACCGACAAAAACAATCCCCAACATATTCAAATTCATCTAACCTCAGAATTATGGTACAAAGAAAATCTGATTAATATCGGTCTTTTAAACTTACCATCAGACTGGAAATATGTCGCATGGATTGATGGAGATATTGAATTTATCAATCGGACCTGGATGGAAGATACTGTCTATGAACTCCAGCATCATCCTGTCGTTCAACTATTTACAGATATAGTTGATCTCGGACCTAAGAATGAGGTTTTATCAGTTGACAAAGGATTCGGATATTGTTATAGACATCGTGATATTTATTGGAGTGAGTTTAGTAAGAAAACAAATGAGCCAAAACCATATAGAACTTGGCATCCAGGATACGGTTGGGCAGCGACCCGTGAGGCAATTGACACACTTGGAGGGCTTTTTGATAAGGCGATCGTTGGAGGAGCCGATAGTATTATGGCACGCTCATTTATCGGCGAGGTTGCCGATTATATTCCTGAGCGTGTTCATCCAACTTACCGTAAATATATTCTTGAATGGCAAGAACGTGCCTGTGCTCTCCAACAAAATATTGGGTATGTAGCGGGGACGATTCTACATTATTGGCACGGGCGGAAGGCGGATAGGGGCTACAAAACCCGTTTGGATATTCTGGTAGATACGCAATTTGACCCTGAGGTGGCGATAAGTAGGGACGCTTGCGGAGCGTGGGTGTTGGTGGCGGACCAGCGCGCTCTGCGTGACCTGCTCCGCAACTATTTCCAGAGGCGCAATGAGGATAGCGTGGAGGTCTAGGTCTAAAAAAATTGACTTAGGGGTGCCTGGATTTCAAACAAGGTACTGAAGAAGATGGAGTTCGTACCTAAGGATGTTGTGCTCTTTCGTTCATCGGTAGAGGCTCTAAAAGAGTTTCTACCGATTGCCTCCCTTCGCATCGGCGCCGATGGTATTCGCATCAGCGGTATGGATGCCTCGCATGTTGGGTTCGTTGATTATTTGCTGGCGGCGGCGGACTGTACAAAGGCTACTGTTGGTCATCCGCTCATTGTTAGTGTCAACATGGCGGTATTGGCGCGGGTGATGTCCCCTATCGGTGCGGGGGATAGTGTGACGCTGATTTACAAGGCGGATAAGTTTATTGTAGAGTGCTATAATGTGAAGATGTCGAAGAAGGCTGTGTATGATGTGCCGACCCTTGAAATTCTGGATGATACCAATGAGATACCCTCGATGGACTATTCCGCAAATGTAACCATCAAGACCGCTGATATCCTGACAGTTGTCAAGGAGATTGCGCACTTTGGCGACACTCTTACACTGCTTTTGAACGAGGATGGGCTTCATCTATCGACGGTGGGTGATAGCGGATCGGTAAAACAGACGCTTGAAAATACCGACGACCGTGAGATGGAACTGAGCGGTGATTCAGTCGAGGCACGGTTTGGCACCAAGTATGTGTCAATGATTATCAAGGGCGGCTCGCCGCTGTCATCCGTCACTCAACTTGAATTTGACCCTGCGGCTCCCCTACGCGCCACCTTCCGCTTTGGCGCCGCAAGCCATTTCATTGCGTATCTGGCACCAAAGATTACCGAGGAATAATTATGTTGGTATCACCGTCACCGCCGTTGAAGCTGGTCCATATCCAATACCATTAATTGCCTGAAGTTTTATACTGTAAGAAATACCGGTTGTCAATCCGCTAATTGTAAGAGGGCTAGTAATCTGCGGTGGTGCGAAAGGGGTAGAGGGTGTGACCCCGTTAATAGAATATGCGTAATTTATGAGTGAATTTCCACCATCTGAAGGCTGTGTAAATGTAAGGATTGCTGACTTAGTCGCAGGAGTCGCAACAAGGTTTGCTGGAGCACTGGGAACTGTAGAATTGTATCCACATGCGCAATTTGCCCCGCAACTACATATTTTTTTGTTCGACGTCATAAATTGGAAGGGAGATACACTTGGATAATAATTTACAAGTTCGTATTTTAACAATATAAGGTCGGCTTCACAACTTGTAATTGTATTAAATGGTAACGGTATTAACGAGCTTAACAAGAAATAAATGTTCGAATATATGGCTTTAATTGCCACTTGGGAATAGTAATTCGGTCCCGCTGTAGGCAGTAACGCTGTCGATGCCGATGTATATGCCAATGGCATATTATTAAATCCATTATAATCAAATATGTTATATCCCGTTGTCGAGGCTATTTTAAATATAAACACATTTACGTTGCCGAAAGGTGGTATAGTTGTAAACGAACCAGAGGAGGTTTGTAGAGATACAAGCACATTTGGCATATAAGTTGGCGTAATTAGACTTTCGGTTGTAATATATGGCAGAATCGAATCGCTATATGTATAAGGCGCACGATTAAATTGACTTCCTTGCTGTATCCATACTGTATTGCCCGCCGTTGTAATTTTCGCAACAACTAAATCGTTTGCCGACCCAGTATGATAATTCGACCCAACTACACCAGTTGTAAGAAAGGCGATATACGTATTTGTACCGTCGCTGGTAAGCGATGGCACCGATGATGTTCCGCCCGTTGCGAAAATATTTGGGCTTGCGCTGCTACTTAGAACCCATTGCCGACTATATGATGAAAGAGCGCCGGTAGACGTTAAATATGTTTGAAATTTTACCATTTCGATTTGCTGAGAGGTAATAGTGCTACCTCCACTTACAGTTGCGGTTGTTTGATAGGCAACATATACACCGCCACTGAGATCTGCTGCTATAGCAGGATTTGTATTTGCTCCTGTACTATTAATATTTTGCTGGCATTCTAACCATAATTGCGTACCGTTTAATGTAAAGCAGGATACCGCAACATTTGTGGTTCCTATCGATGTATAACAGAGAATATCACCATTTGTTTGATAGGTTACATAGAGTAGACCAGTGTTTGTATCAATGGCAAGTTGCGGCGCAGTTTCGTTCCAAACCGAATTGAGGCGGGCATTTTGTAGAACCCACGCGACAGTTTGACTCGACGATGTATAGTTAATACGCGCAAGAACAATATCATACGGTCCGGTTGGATTTGATGTTGCTATATATAACGGCGGGCACCATTGTGCCGGTATACCATACATATTATAGCATCCGCTTACAGCAGAGGGGGTTACAAACGCAACATATAAATCGTTATTCGTACCTATTGTAAGGGCTACTTGAGTCTGATTTGCCGCAACGACCAATTCTGGGAAAAACTTATACCATAAAAGATTTCCGTTGGGGTCTGAACTTCCAACAACTATGTTATTGTAGACTTGATACGCCGATGATACACTGGGAGATGCCCTAGGATTCTGTCCTATAACCACTGCCGCAAAATAGGTATTTTGCTGCGAATCAATTACAAGTGCGGGATTACCAATAACTCCGCTTCCTGCGCCGGCATAACTGAAACTAATTGTAGGTTCTAAACTCCAGTTATACAACGGATACGAACTCATCCTGCTAAGGACCGCTGATATAAATGCTTGTAAATGGCGAGAGTGTAGATAAGTCAGTGGTTACCGTGTAGCCGACCGACTGAACATAGGAAAGCCATAGCGGAAGGCTGCGCCATGTAACGGCGTTCCACGACGGCGACTGGAAGCAGCATTGTTGTGAGAAATCCGCAGGCGGAGGAAGTATTCGTTGAAAGTTGTTTCCTTCGTACCAATATGCCGGATCATCATATTGACGAGTGCTACATTGCGTCGGAAACGTGTTTGGTGGAGGCTGTCTATCAATGGCATAAACGGTCTGCGCCTGAAAGCATCCTCCTTGACTCCAAAGCTGCGGAAAGATGCGATAAATATTAGTCATTGTGGGTCGGGTTCTTGGGCTGGGTTACGACTTTTTAACTGCGATTCCAGGGAGGGCACACAAGGGCATTGTGCGAGCTCGGCTGGTATAGATTCGGCGGCACATTAATAGTACGGTCGTACTTGGTAGGATTGAAGAAAAGGCGCGCCGAGCGATTCCACGCCTGCTCATCGTCCTCATTACGGCACCCCGCCTGCTTTGTTACACGAGTGAGTAGCGGGGAAAGGGTTGAGCTATTTCCGAGATATACACCTGGCACGTTGCGGTTTTGTATAGACGGTGCCGGGATACCTCCTGGGGGGATATAGCGCTTCTCAGCGCATTTTGTGAGAGCCTCGTCAATACGCAAAACATCCGTTTCAACATTTGGCTTGAATCCATTGTAGGGAAATCCTAGACTTGCGGCACCACCGGGCGGAAATACAGGTACAGTTTGTTGTGCGAGCTGTTGCGGTTTTTCATAGGTAGCGGGGCGATGAGGACCGCCTAATAGGTATGATGGTGCCTGTAGCTGTTCCATCTCTGGATACTTCTTTAACGGAGCATCGCCAGGTGACGTATTATAGTATACATAGCAATTGCGCGTCGATTCGCGGGGATCCAACGCCATATCATGCTGAAACTTGGGTAAAATATGTTCTACAACCATTGTCGGATCCCAGTGCGACTTGATACACGTCGCCTTAAAGACTTCATTCCAGTCTTTGGGTCCACCCTTGTAATAGTCCGCTAATGTTGCGTTGATAGCAGCCATTTCCTAAGGTATATCAATTATTTATTTTGATAAACCGTCAAATCGCTCTTGGGTCCTAATAAGGTAGATTCAGGTGTAGGTCCGTTTGTCGTTTCTGTAATCTGAATCACCATATCATAGTCACAGTCAGTATTACTCAGTATATTACCATTTTGGTCCGTGAGCTGACACTCAATTACCTCATACTTGCCTAGTACCGGCGAGAATTCCTTCTGTAACTGAACACCGGCGCGGCAATAGTTTGCGAAATCCGCGAGAATAATCTTCGTGAAATACTGTGTATCCATACCCTGAGACTCGCGGGTCTCGCTCAAATTCTCCTTTGCGGAAACAGCAAGTGTATTAATATTTTGCGCCGGATTGAGACGTAAGTAAATATAGTTTTGTACAATACGAATGAACGTTGCGGATGTTACAAGTGTACGAGGACCAATGACCGGTACGGTTAACTTAGGAAATCCAAGATACCAACCAAGACCCCATTGATCAATCTGTTTATTATACGGCGGCTGTAAATTATAATCGAATAGAAGCTGAAATGGGATAGGAGCGGTATAATGTGAACGACTGACAATACCAGGTGGTAAAATATTACCATATCGAAAAACTACATATTCGTTTAATAAACCGGTGGTCGTTGATAAAATATTTGTACACGTCGTAAATTCTGATGTAACGGTGCTATAGTAGGCTATATATTGTTCGAGTGTATTTTGATACCCTGTAAATGTAAACGACATACCTTGAAATCCAGCCCGTGTTCCAAAGGTAATGGAACTAATAAAGAAGTTACTATTAAAATTTACGAGTGCGTCGGCATAGATATGGCTAAACTGATTACCGTTTCCAAGTCGAATACCATTATTCGTACTAATAATTTGATTATACGCAGGCGTATTTTGTAAATAGAGTGATCCTGATATATCAGAGATTGGAGAATATCCTTGTAAACTACTAATTTCCTGCGCGATTTCACCCAATGTAGGAGTTCCAAAATTTGTATAATTATTACCAATAATACGAAGCCCCGTTGTAAATCGTGGTATTGGATCGTACCCGCGCACATGAACTGCGTATTGAGGCACAGTTGGACGAACCGTCAAATTATACAAATAGGATAGGAAGTTATATCCTCCTTGATCATCGTAGGCTAAATAGTTTGTATTGCTTTCATGTCCCCACGCCCAATTTTGTGTATTTGTTGAAATATCGGTATAATCGGCATTAAGTGAATTATTACCATAAAAGAACATCATTGTATCTTGATATTCACCACTGAGTCCAGCGTATCCGCCAAATGCTGACAAATCTGTTGCCGGATTATACTCAATATTAGCTAAACTGGTAAAATTTACCTTGCCTAGCCAATAGTATGGCTGAAATGTCGGTTGCTCGGCATTATAAAGAGCAAATACACTACTGCTCACATTCCAGCCAAACATACCAGGCGGACCATAATAAGGTGCGGCGCCAATGAGACCATTACTCGGCAAAGCGGGCTGTCGAGTAAAACTGACCGCATAAAAGGACCCTACGCTCCATGTCTGTGTTGATACATTATAAGAAAATGGAACCGCGGTGTACGAATTGGGAATATCAGCCGTATAAGATGAAATGCCTGGGTAAGGGTAATTGACAGCGTTTCCAACTGACGGCGCAATACCATATGATCGAGGCAAATAGGTATAATTGTAAATTTGAGCCTCGGTTAGTGTATATCCAGGATAACTCGTATCACCCGCGATATAGGTCGGCACAATATCCGCAGGCGCAACAATTGTAGAAAATATACTACTAATATTTTTAGAAAGGGGTGCGTATAGAATCGTTGAATTATTACTAATAGTATATTCATAGAAAGTGCCCCAATCCGGTTCTCGTGTATGTAGTGTACCTATAATATTTTGATTTTGGCATACCTGTGTAACCTTATTAAGGGTCATTGTATATAGAGCACTCGATAGGGAGAGCATATTCGTACTTACACCCTTAATTTGCGCAGTAGGGAAAATAGCGAGTTTTGTATTAATGCGATTCCATAAATACCAATCGTCCCATACAGTATTTGTACTTAACGCCGTCGGTGTAGCACTATTATTATATAACCATCCATTGACGACTCCTTGCGTAACATTTGCTCCATAATACGTAAACGGACTTGATGTGCGCGTAATATAGTTTGATGTATTTGTCTCCGTAGGAGACGCGTACGCAAACTTTACAATAAATTGTGACAAATTCACAATATTGTTTGGCGGCAAGAAGAATCCTAATCCTGAAATGCCGGTTGTATCCGCAAACGCCAACGACGTGGAGGAATCGGTTACCGTTGGGCTTGTGTAATTGATACAAGGTTGAAAGATAGTCGTCGAATTGACGGGCATATACATATCTTGACCTGGCGTCAAATATATCTCTTTAATGCTGGGCAAGGTGGGGTCTAAAAATGATGCCAGTACAGACTCATTATTCAAAATATAACTTGTACTACCAGGATATGTGTCTGCTTGTAAAGAACTCAGATAAGTAATATTTGATGTATTATATAAATCTAAAATTGTATTTACGGAATTCGATCCAAAATAGAGAGACCACGGCGGGACTAAGTTTGGCGCAGGAGCCGGTACACCTACATTTGATAAGTTAAACTGATAACGCACACCAGATTGAACACCATTTTCATAGGTTTGAATGTTCGTAGGGTCGTAGTAATTATTATTAGGAGCAACAATAATATAATCTGTTAGATTATTTGAAACACCTGATATGTCGTACCCTATAGATGTAACCGACGTCGAATAGATAGAAATTAAATTATTTTGGTATTCAGCACTTTGAGGCGAATTCTGATTGGCAATTGGTGGTAAATTCGCATAAGGCAAATCAAGCAAATCGTTCTGAGTTGCCTGCGTATAAACACCATACGCATTTGTAAGTACACAAAATACTCGCAATGCTACACTGGGCTGATTTCCACTGAGAGAATAATGTACATAAAAATATGTTTGTTGTAAGTTTGTTACAGGAACCGACATTGATGCGGAATTTAGACTTATATCGTAGCTTTGTGTCTGAAAGTAATGGCGTGGATTTTCTGTATTGATATTCACAGTATCCATAGCAGGCAACGCATCCGCCATAAATCCTGCGCGATCCTTATACCATGTAATTGTAATCGGTGTAGGAAACGGGGTTCCGTCTTGTGTTTCTACATAAAATGTAACATAAAACAGCGCATTTGGTGAAATAGGATACTGATCGGCATTTACTTGAAAAAATATAAATGGACGATAGCTTGTCATATTAATTGCTGAAACTGGCGGACGTGTATTATAGTTAGGATCTCCAGGTTGTACACGGCTTCCGCCAAGAATATTTACATACATATAATTCTGCCATTGATTGTAAGCACGCATATAATCGGCAGAATTAAACATATTTTGTAGAATTGTGTACATATTAAAAATAGTAACTCCTGAAATATCTGTAAGTATATATTCATTTGGACTCGTTCGAACATCAAACAGAAGCGATGGAGTTGATGTATTTACATTAAAATTATAGACCTCCTGCGTTCCTGAACTACGATTATTTATATAACGCGGAATTGTCATTAAACTAATAGTTTGTCTGTACTTTGTACCAAATACCGTACGAACATAACTTGTGGGTAATATAGGAAATACAATATCTGTATATCCGTACTCCGATTCACCGGCATTTGAAAATAGAATTTGTGGAACACTGCTTACAATAGGAAAGGAGGGTGGCAGAATAGTTGATACAAATGTAGATACCGCGGTTGTATTTGCCGTTTTAGAAAAGATAATATTTGGCCAATAATTCGATGTCTGTGCTGGCAGTGGATTCGAATTTATTGCCGCAAACGATGCGGTTGGTGTAAGGGCAAGATTCCATCCAAATTGATTCAATGTATTATATATAGTAATCTGGTTGTTTGAATTCGCATAAAATTGTGCCGAATAGGTTCCAAAATTAATACCAAAATTACTTGTGAACTTACCCTGTAAAAAGTTATAAAATGCGGTTACAACAGCATTTGAATTTTGTAGATTAGAATATAGTGTATTAAAATTATCAATGGTTCCAATCTGAAATCCTGGATTTACAGCATCGTTACTCGAAATCAGCGCATTCAAAATATTCGAATATTCTACTGTAAGGTCCGTTGCGATACTCTGCGTTAAACTTGGCGCAGATATTACCAGGCGTCCTTGCTGTGAATTATAGCTACAGTTATATTGATTGATTAACGATGTATTGAATGTATGTTGATAATGGTAATTATCAAATATTGTTTGATTTCCAGGCTCAAGTGCGATTGCTGTAATATAAGGATCATTAAGACCCTGAAATCCGAACAATATATAATTGTACCAGCTGGTGAATCCGTCAGGAATAGTTAACGTTCCTGTACTAAAAGGAACCGTAATATTTGCGCTTGCTATTATTTGGTATATAATAGGATAGTAGTAGGCTACAAGTGTTTCATTATAGGTAAACTCTGTAACACCGGCGGTTTGACTCGTCTGAAAAAACCAGTTTACAACATCATTAATGCTTAGATTTGCTTGGTATGTATTCGTAAGTATATTGTATACAACGGGTCCTGGTGTATTAAAAAGAATGGCAAAATTTCCACTCTGTTGAAACACAGATGAAAAATCTGTAAAGCTAATATTTGCAAAGAGTGGGGTGGCATTCATTGCATTGTTGAGCGCCGTCAC
>Ga0214164_1000881_pt1 | contig 18460 bp, 27 predicted proteins | sample TroBogepilimnion_13_FD_153003 | JGI IMG/M metagenome (GOLD analysis project Ga0214164, IMG submission 153003) | Freshwater microbial communities from Trout Bog Lake, WI - Practice 03JUN2009 epilimnion v4 | ecosystem: Environmental > Aquatic > Freshwater > Lake > Epilimnion/Euphotic zone ...
ATTAAATGTAATTAAAAGAATAACATTTGCTAATTTTGTAATTAGTTTTGGAAACCCAATACAAACATTTACTAATTTTCCTTTAAGTTCTGTTGCTGTTAGTGGAACCCCTTCTCAATATTTTCACCTTGTAACAACTGTTACTCCAAACAGCCTTAATACACCAGGAACAATACAACCTGGCGCAGGTACAAGATACTGGTTAACACCAGGAAAACAAACTGTAGCTCCTCATTTTGCTCATTTGCAAACACAAGAAATAATAATTGATTTAACAGGAAATATTAATTATGTAACTAGTAGCGATAATAGTAATTTCCCAGAAAATAGCATTTCTAACCCATCTTTACAAGTAACTTCAACACTATACGGTGCTCAATAATATGCCTATATTGCCAAATAATGTAGACCCATCTAAAGATTATGTAACACAAACAATTAACCCACCTCTTACAAGCGATGGATTAGTTTATAATAAAATTTATGCTCAAACAGGCGTTGTTGATACACTTTCAACTACTCTAACAACTGGTTATAGAGACCCAAATATAAAAGCTACCAATCAATCGAATGGTGTTCTTACTTTTGATCCTGCTGCACAAACATCATGGTTTTCAAGTACAGATTTTGGTGGACCCAATAGTGCTCCTGTAGTTGTTACTTATGATCTTATTAATACAACTTATTATAATTATGTTACTTTTGATATATTAAATGTTCCATGTTATGTAGAACTATTAGATAATAATTTAAATAACTTACCTGGAGCTTCTACATTTGTTATAGTTGGCGGCGGCGATATTTACACAACCACAGACTGGCTACGGCTTGAATACATTGCGCCATCCAGTAACTATGGCTCATTTACATACCCATTGACAGGTGTAAATAGTATTTCTATTCGCATTACCCGTCAAAAAGAAATTCAAACGGCTAGTGTAGGCAATCTACTAACAAACGTTGCGTATTCTGTTGGTTTGCAAAACTTCAATATTAAATTAATTATTGAATCAACTCAAGATGTTCCATCTAGTGTTATAAGCGGAACCAATTCAATTATTACACAAAACCGATTTGGTTTTGTAGAAAACTATTCATATTCAACAAATAATTTATCAAATGCTTTTGTTAATGATTCTACATATTGGAAATGTGCCCCACAACCAGTAAAAGATTCAGTTGTTTTCTTTTATGCAAAAATAAGCGATCCTTCACCCACTACTATAAATCGTATCTACATAGATCCTATTTACAGTAATTGTAAATTTAATGTATATTACACAAATAGTTCTACCAATAGCGGAACAATAGACCCAAGTACTTTTTACTGGACACCTATACAACGTGATTTTATATTACGTAAAGGTATTTATGAAATACCAAATATTAGTTGTACTTATTTAAAATTTGAATTTGTTAAATTAGTAGCTGAAGCGTACGATCTCCCAGTCGATTCAGTAGATAGAACTATTAATGTATTCCCTTATGATGTAGAACAATATTTTTATGATATTGAACAAAATATTATTGATGCTAATCCGTTGCAATATTCTTATTTTGGACAATCAAATCTTACCACTCGTACTCAAGCAACTAATCAATTAAGTTCATCAACTTTATTTGGTATTGCTAACCAAACTATAGGTAGTAGCAACAGCGGATGGCCACAATTATCATCATTGAACTCTTCTCAATTAGGTAACACTACTACATTAGGACCATCTACTAGTTCAACAATTACTGATCCAAGTATTAGTTACAAAATTATAGACACTAATGGCAATTACAATTACCAAACATATAATGAATTTTTACAAAGACGTTTTCCTAACACTAGTGTCCATCAATATACACAGATTAATATTAAACACAGTTGGCATGAAGCATATTTCACAGGCATTAGATATTTAACTACTTTTTACGAAACTTCTTTTGATGATCTTCGTGGAACACCCACTAATTTACTATCTAGTAATTTAACTAATTCTGGATTTGCTTCACAAGATACTAATTATGTAATGTTAAACGTTGACCAAGCTGCAACTACACCATGGTTTTCTACCATTGATAGTTTTAATGCTTTTAATATTGGTGGATTAACAACTGACTGGCGTAGCTTTTTAACACAAGGCGCAACATTAAACAACGATCCAACAATTATGAATAATCTTAGCAATAGTGCTTTGAGTAGCATGGCTATTAATTCTACTTTGCAATTAGATGGTACGCTTGGATTAAGTACAATTTATTCAGTATCAGGAACTCCTGGAACTAATTATGGTATTAAATCAGGAAGTTATCTTGCTGGAACTAACCTTGCAAATTACTACAATGCAAACTTCTTGCCATACTCAGGATCTATTTTAGGTTGGACAGCAGGTAGTGGGACTACTATTACTGGTACATCTGTAAATTATTACAACACTACTACACATCTTAGTGGTACAGCCAGCGGACTTAGCGTTAGTGGCGGTAGTTACAGCGCGTCATTCAATTTTACTATTCCCAATGTTAATGCAAGTGGTATTGATACTTGGAAAGTTCAATTTGGTGCACCTTCATTTGGTGCTGTTGGGTTCGCTAGTTATTCACCTGCTAGTGGTTTGCAATACTATTTCCTTACCAATGTACAATCTTCTGGGTCTACAAACATAAGCCTAAAAACTCAATTTGTTAACCCAACTAACAATGCTGTCATTTCAGGAACAACTGTAAGTGGTAGTAATCTAGCAGTAACATCTGGAACTAATATAGCAACCGTTACTGGAACAAATTACAGTCAAAACATTCCAAGTAATACTATTCAACTTGTTATTAGTGGTTCAGCAGCTGTGCCTTATTCTCTTTATCAATTGGGTGTATTCAGTGTGCCAACAACCACATGGATTGGGCCATCAGATCACAGCAACATGAGAATTAGTGGTGTTGTAAGAACACTATTGCCAAAAACAAACTTTGGTACTTATAGAGCTAGCCTTATGGCTATAGACTTGCTTGGTAACACTAGCGAAATTGCTTATAAGGTTTATGCTTCTCAAACATTGCCGTTGAATACTTGGTTTGATATCCAGCTACAAGGATATACCGGAACTAACTATTCATCTTTCTATATGCAATTAGTTCAAACTTCTAGCACAGTTAATGAAATTTTTTATGTAAGCATGATAGCACCATTCTATCACCCAGTGCGCTATGAATATACCAATACATATGGAACTAGCATAACTAGTAACCAAGGTTGGTATCCAATTACTACAGGCATTAATAACCCTAATAGCTTTATTAGCACTGTTTCAGGTGTAGCAGCTAGTGGTATCCAAGTGCGTATGACTGCATTAGATCCTAATGTTTATATATCTGGAGTAAGTATTATACCACAATATAAACAGAATGCTTACTATGCCAATTTGAACATTGACTATATTGGAAGTAGTAAAACCAATGAAGTTAGTGTGCGTCGTGATATAAGTAGTAAACCTTATTTCCAATTGAACCAGAACGTTTATCCATCAATTTTTAATATCAATAGGATCTCAAATACTGTAAATATCTATGAACTAAGTTGATATTTTCTTTAGTTTGTAGTATTATTTACGTATGGCTTCGGAGAAGACTATATATGTACAAAAAAGTAAATTACTCAATGGAGTACTAAGATACAGCACCTTAGACCCTGAAGTCAAGAAAAAACTTTTGATGCTTGATTCTTACGGTACTTTAAAAAACCGTGACAGAATAGATGAATTCGTTCAGTTAACACAAAATAACGATTATTCTTTTATTTTTGAAGATAAAGAAGCAGAAAACGATTTTATAGAATTACAAATGTGTAGTTCTAAACCATATGAGGTCAATAGTCCTTTCTTGGTTGAGAACCACTTATTCCCTTTCCAGCATGTTGGTCTCAATTATGTATGGAAACAAATGCATTCAGATAATCCACGGGTATTAGTCCAGTGGGATACAGGTGCAGGCAAAACTTTATTGAGCTGCCTCACTAGCCAGAAATTGTTTGATAACGGTGCCATTGATAAAGTACTGGTTTTTTCAAAAAAGATCAAACAATACGACTGGGAACAGGAGTTCAAACGAATGACACATTTAACTGTTGAACGTGTAACAGAAAAGATGACTCGTAAAACTCGCCATGCTATGTACGAAAAAAGTACTAGTCAAGTAATGGTTCTTAACTATGAAAAAGTACGCGAAGGTAGCATGGTTAAAGTACCAGGTCAGAGAAAGAAAATTAAATCATACGACCGGACTGACTTACTTCAAATCCTAGAAATGATCAAAGGTCAAAGAGTTTTAATCGTAATAGATGAAGCACAAAGGATCAATAGTGGTGAAAGTTTGTTAGGTGAAGGGTTCTACACTTTAATAAATACTCCAAATAGCGATACTAAAGCTTTGGCTTTAACAGCTACACCATATACGACTAGTCCATTAAACATACGTAATATATTTTCTATTGTAGCACCAGGCATTCCAGATGTCAGCGATATGAAACGCGATGTTTTTAAAAAGTTTTATGGCAAAGAATTTGGTATGTATAGCAATGGATTTATCCAAGAATTATACGTAAAAGAATGGGATCGTGCAAAGTTATCCCTTCTTGGTAAAAAACATGAAAATTGGACTCATATTGCAATGAAGAGCGATCCTGTTATTGCTGCTCAATTTCCTGAGAGTACTCCTAAAAAGCTTGTATTTGAACTCTCAGATACCGATCGTGCTATCTACGATTGGGCAGAAGAACAAGCACGTGAACGGTTTAACCCAGATAATCCAGTAGCTAATTGGAGTTATATTGATGTTCTTCGTATGATATGCAATACAACTGAAGGTTTAAAAAACAGTGATGGTAAATTTGCTAAAGAAATCGTTGCTGAGTTTGGTGATGACATAAGCATTCAAAACAGTGCTAAATATCAAATGATTACAAGCAACTTAGAAGGTTATTTTGAAAATGATGAAAAAGCTGTTTTGTTTACTTTTTGGACTAATGGAACATTATTTCCATATTATGAAGCTTTAAAAGCTCAATACCCTGATGTAATGATATTACCTATTTGGGGTGTTGGTATGAGTACAGACCAAGCAGCTGAGAATATGAAGAAATTCAATGCGTATAAAGGCCCTGCAGTTCTTATTACTAGTGATGTGCTCCAAGAAGGTGCAAACTTATATGCACCATACCTTTGGAATATTGAAGTGCCTCGTACATACGCAGATTACAAACAACGTAAAGATCGTATCAACCGTGCTGACTCAAAATCAAAGGGTGTTGATAAAACATGGGTATATCGACCAGTGGCAGTAAACACAATCGAAGAACGAGTAGATGCTAAAGTATTACGTCGTCGTGCAGAAGCTGAAGCAATCCGTGGTATAGTTGATGAGCATGCTGATATGGAAGACACTATTGATCTTACTCCATATGGATTTTTATTCTAACTTGACTTTTTTCAGTGAGCCGTGTAGATTCTATTTAATTAAAAAAGGAGGTACCTATTGAAAATTAATTGACCTTATTGTTAGAGAGATAGGATAATCTTGAGACGTTTAATTACAATTTCAATATTTGGAGTTATGGTACTGTTTGGTCATCATGCTCCAGCTATAAAAGCAGTACCAAATAAAGAAACACCAAAAGTGGTTCAAAAGATTAAAAAAGCAGTACATCCAGTAATATTATTTTCTAGGCCAATTATGTTGGCTTGGGAAAAAGTTAGCATCTGTGAAATGGGTGCTAATTGGAATTACATAGGTCCTTACTATAGTGGTGGCTTAGGGATTACCAATGTTAATTGGATTAAGTTTGGCGGATTAAAGTTTGCAAAGAATGCAGGGTTAGCAACACCGGAAGAGCAGGTAACAGTTGCTCGTGAGATCGAAGGAAGTGGCTATGTTCCCGACCAATATGGTTGCGGACAAGGCTGGTAAGGAGATAATAATAAATGGCAAAAGCAAAAGAATATGATCAAATTCATAGGGATCTAATGGATATGATTTCCAGTGGCAAGATGCATAGTACCTTAATTGGGATGACTATCTCAGTTAGTGGCCCTGGCAGCAACCTTAGCGATGTTGAGGAATTTGTTGAATATATAGTAAATTTGCTTAAAAAAGCAGAGCAATATCGGAAGGATAATGTAAAAAAGAGTAAAAAGTAGCTTATACAGTGAGGGAGCTTTTAGTTCCTTCCTGTAGGGCCTGGTCTTCCTCGGGGGTTGCAGTCGGTATTCTACCTTGACTCCTCCCGAGGCCCTCCAGTTTATTCTTTCCAATAATTATGGAAAATACAATTGATTACAGTTGGCAGAAATTAGCTGCTTGTAAAGGCATGGGTATCGAATCTTTTTATCCAGCGCATGGAAAATCACCATCATCTAAGTTAGTTGAAAAGTGTGAAGGCTGTCCGGTATCCAATGAATGTTTGGAACATGCTTTACAGTATGAAGAATATGGATATTGGGCTAATACTGGACCGATTGATCGTAGAGAGATGCGCAAAAAACGAGGCATCCAATTAATAAACATCAATATAGCTTTTTTACAAAACCAATATACTGAAGAATCACAAAGGATTCAAGAAACAGCACCTGCAATTAAAGGACGTGGCAGGAAAGTAGCTCAATGCGGCACTCGATCCGGGTATGGTGCCCACCGTCGTAAAAAAGAATGGCCTTGCGATGCCTGCAAAGCTGCTCAGAATAAACATGTTAAACTATATAATCTTAATAAAAGAGATAAAGAAAACGAGATATTCTGATGAAAATTGGCTTAGTAATTCCCATTCTTAATAACTTTGATCAAGCTGTTGATATGATTTATAGTGCTAAGACTGACTATGAATTAAAAATTTATATTCAACCCCAGTATAGATATCAAGTGCCACTAGCTGCAGCTTGGAATACTGGTATTAGACAAGCGATTGCAGATAAATGTGATGTCATTATTGTAAGTAATGATGATGTTCTTTTTTCTGAAAAAACAATAACTTACCTTGCTAGGGAAACAATGGCAATGCCGGAAGATTATGTTATGGCTTTTCCAGTTGATGTTTTTGATGATTTGATTGATCCAACACAAATTCTATGGGATGATGAAGTAACAGGTGATGAAACAAAATCTATAGAAGATCAAAGCTTTGCTTGTTTTGCAATAAGATCAGACTTTTTTGATAAATGTGGTACTTTTGATGAGAACTTTGACCCAGCGTGGTGGGAAGATACTGATATGAAATATCGTATCAAACTTCTTGGATTCAGGACCTTTCAAACAAGTATCCCTTATGTTCATATTCGTCACCAAACTACTAAAAAATTGACTTCACCTCTTAATTCTTTAAAAAGTGGTCAATATTATGAAAAAAAATGGGGAAGTGCTCGTAAAGACTTGAAAGAAGCATACCGTAACCCTTATAATAACCCTAACATAAATCCTAAAGAATGGAGATTACAATGAGCAAGATCAGAGTACTAGCGTGGGGTGACTACGCATGTAGTACTGGTTTCGGTACTGTAATGAAAAACATTATGGGAGAAATTAACAAGACTGGCAACTATGAAATTGATGTTGTTGGCGTTAATTATGATGGTGGCCCTTATGACACAGAACTATGGCCAGGTACTCTATGGCCTGCGATTAGTGCTCTAAGAACTCAAGGACCATACGGTGACGTATTTGGTCGTCAAGTCTTTCTAGATATGCTTGCTCAACGTGAGTATGACATCGTTTTTATTGTTCAAGATACTTTTATTGTACTGCCAATCGTACCTCAAATTTTAGAACTACAACGCACTAAACCTAATACATTCTCAAGTGTTTATTATTATCCATTTGATTGTGCCCCACGGCCAGAATGGGTTAACCAATGCGTATCTAGCTTTGATTTTCCGGTTGCTTATACTGAGTATGCAAAAGAAGAAAGTCGTAAAGTCATTGGCGACCTAGCTAGCAAGCAAGGTGTTATTTACCATGGAACTAATACATCTGACTTCTTCCCATTGTCTCCAGAAGAAAAAAAACAAGCAAAGGCAATGATCTTTCCAATGCTTCAAGATAAGTTTCTTATTACTAATGTTAACCGCAACCAAGGTCGTAAAGACATATCACGAAGCCTTTTGATTCTTAAAGAACTTCGCAATATTGGAGTTGAGGATGCATTCCTATATATGCACATGCAAGAATCAGACTTTGGTGGAAGTGTAATGGAAATGGCACGTTCTATTGGTCTTGATCCAAATAAAGATTTTACTGTACCAGACCCTAAGCAATTTGGTGCTCACAGTGGATTCCCAATTGCATTCCTCAACCAGATTTATAATGCTAGTGACGCTTATCTAACAACAACGCATGGTGAAGGTTGGGGGCTAAGTATTACTGAGGCTATGTCAGTAAAGCTACCTGTAATAGCACCTGACAACACTTCAGTTCCTGAAATCTTGGGTGAAGATCGTGGTTGGAGAATCCCTAGTGGTCACACTCCATCGCATTGGATTATTAAAGACAATGATAATGAACGTATGCGCCCTTTGATGAGTGTTGAAGATGCTGCTAAAACAATTAAACATATCATGGATCATCCAGAAGAAGCTGCTGAACGTGCTGAAAAAGCATACGAATGGGCTATGAAAAATACATGGGAAGAAGTATGCAAGCAGTGGGTTAATGTATTTAATCGTGCTACTAACAAAGCAAAAATGGCCAGAAAGCTCAAGGAACAAGCTAAGTGACCCGTCGTATAGTTAGCATCACACCCTTCTACAATGAGACGCACATTTTAGAACTACGTCTTGGTATTCTAGAAGGCGTTGTTGATCGCTTCTATACGATTGAATCTACTAAAACATTTACTGGTCTTGATAAGCCTATGATTGCTAACACTATTAAGCATCCAAAGCATACAGTTATTGAGATTGAATTCCCTGATACTCTTGATGAGTGGGGTCGTGAGAACTATCAGCGTGATGTTATTCTTGATCTATCTGAATATAATGATGATGATATTGTTCTTATTAATGATTTAGATGAAATACCCAACCCAAAGACTTTAGAGTTGCTTAGAGATAATTTTGATCCTGATTTTTCTTATGCTTTTGAGATGGTTATTCATCAATATTATCTTAATAATCAAAATGTTGGTGAAGGTACTTGGGTAAAAGCAAAGGCTTGCAGCGTTGGTGAATACCGTAGAGAAGGATTCAATGCTACTGCATTAAGATTGAGCCATAATTCTATCTATGTACCAAATGGTGGTTGGCATTGGACTTTCTGTGGAGACACTGAATTCATTAAAAATAAGATTGAAGCTTTTGCCCACACCGAATGCAACACTGATCAAATTAAATCTAACCTTGACTTGAATTTTGAAAATAACACTGATACACTTGGTCGTGGATACGAACTGAAACTAGTGGATATAGATTCAGATTTTTATCCAGATTATCTAAAAGATAACAAGAAAAAGTACAGTAAGTATATCAAGGAGCTATAATGGATTTTGATGAGTGGTTAAAATATGGAGTAGATAATGGTTTCTGCTCAGAACAATTCTGTAATACACATGATGGTTTCCCCATGCATGATACAGAGGAAAAACAATGGGAAGAAGGCGGTGACCCATGTGCACACATGGTACGTTTAGGCTCATACGATGATTGGAATATAGGAGAATAATATGAATAGTACATTGAAAGGTTTTTTGAATTTTCTAGGTGGTCTTACTGGTGGTAACAATAACGTACCAGACATTCCACTCCCACTAGGAACAGAAGCACCAAAGCCAGCACCTAAGAAAGCAGTAAAAAAGGCTGTTCCTGCAAAGAAAAAACCAGCACCTAAGAAGGCAACACCGAAAAAAAAGGAAGCATAATGCATGTAATTTTAGTATTAATTCTACCAGCTTTATTTTTTATGTTTGTTGGTGCTTTTATCCATATGTTTAGCCAGGGTGTAAAGAATGGTATTTACCAGAAGTCTCAGGCTCCTAAGCGTCAATGCAAGTGTGGTGGCAACTGTCTTTGTAAGAAGGGTTAATGGCTAAGGATTTAAATTGGGCAGCAAAGACCATGCTAGAACTTGCTAAGATCCCAGCCCAACCTAAGTTAATTGCTGCTTTTAATAATTATAGTATGAATTCGATGTGGATTAAAGGCGTTATTAAATCAGCATCAGCTAGAGTCGTTAATGATATGAGCAACCCCTACTATGAACAAGCAATAGATATTTTGCGTGAAAATGGTATAGACGTTAATATTTACGATACAAATTAATGCCTTCATAGCACAACGGATAGTGCAAAGGAGTTCTAACCCTGGGATCTCGGTTCGATTCCGAGTGAAGGTACCAATTTGACTTTCATTCATTTTTGATGGTATTCTTATAATACACAGTAAGGAGATATAATGAATAAAAATACTAAAAACTTAGTAAAACATGGAGTTCAATTCGCAGTCTCTTCTGAACTCGTTGCTCTTAGTAAACGTATTAAAGAGAGTAGAAAAAAAGAAGAAGAAGAAAAGTCTGTAAAAGTTGAAGAGCCGGTTATCAAAGAAGAATATGAATATGTTTTTCAAGAGCCTGCTCTTCATCAGATTAATGATGTAGTATCAGGTCTTGTTGAAACTATTATATCAAATGGTATGGAAGTAGAAGAAAAGCTTCTTAATCAATCAAAGCAAGTAATAGAAATTATTGATATATTACTTAAGAGTACAGAAAGAGATAAGGAAAATGTCAATAAAGTGTCAATGCCCTAATTGTGGATACAAACATTTATCAGAACATGCTAGAGTAAAAGTCGAAGCATTAAAAACAGAACAAAAGGAAGATGATGGAACTGAAACTGTCGGTTAGCATTGGTGGAACACTCCAAGTAAAGAACGCTAAAGGCGAATGGGATTGGATTAAACCAGAAGTTGGTTGTGAGATCAAACTTCATGATGGTGAAATCACTGAACAATTGCAAGAACAATTCGCTGCTATGTGGGATCAAGTCGTTGGTCCTCAATTTAAAAACGTAGTCAGTGAGTTAATTGCTGAACCTATTGCTATTGAAGAAACTGTTGAAGAAGAAAAAACTGAAGAATCGGATACTGCTGAGACTGTAGTGTCGGATGAGGATGATTATTACTAATGCAAGTATGGGTTGTGACTACAAAAGAAAAGAACAAAGTGGTTGGTGTTTATTCTGAAGCTGAATATGCTAAGAAGAATATTAAAAATCCTGAGAATGTTAATATTCAAAAGATTCAAGTGAACGCTACACTTAAAAAAGGATAACAATGACCGTTCTTGCTGCTGCTATTACAAAGATGGATGGCATAGTCATTGCTGCCGACTCTCAAATCTCATGGGAATATTCCAAGAGTGATGAAGGTCCAGGCAAACTATGGATTGATAAAGAACGTCGGTACATCTTTGGTGGTTGTGGCAGTGTCAGAGCTATGCAAGTTATTCAACACTGGGCTGAGTGGCCTGAGTTCCGTGAGTTTCATGATGTGGAAAGATTTGTTATTAGGGATGCCATACCTGCAATGCGAGAAGCATTAAATGAGCATGGTGCTCTTGAAAGTTCTAAAAAGATTGAATCTTTTGGCGCAGGTATAATTATGGCTTGGGATAATAATCTTATTGCTATCGATGATGATTTTTCTATTATGATTCCAGTTAGTGGAAGATGGGCTATGGGTTCAGGAGCTTCAGAAGCATTTGGTTATCTAGGTGATGAAGGCCCTTGGACTAAAGGCGATGTTATTAAAGCTGCACGAAATGCAGCAAAGACAGCAGTAGGCGTTGGTGGAGACATTTATTATATCACCACAAAGAATATGGAAATCAAGAAGGCTTAGATCAACTTGATTCTTTTCAACTATTATGTTAATGTAAATACAAATACAAGTAAGGAGAAAAACAATGGGTCAACCAATTATGCCAAAGCGCAAGGTACCTACTACTACACCCCTGCAGGAGGTTGCAGAACCTTTGTATGGGGAGTCACCCAAGGGAGTAACACGAGCAGAGACTCGTAGAAACAGTGCTATCGATGTTAATTTAACTAACGTTGATGAAGTAATGGGATCAATGCTAGAAGAGCTTGGCAATACAGACATTAGTCAACCAAGTGTTGACATCTCACCTTTTCACATTGATACGCTTGCAACAGAACTTGTTGCTGTACGAAATGCTAAAGACATCATTGAAGGTCGTGAAAGTGCACTCAAAGCTTATGCAACAGAAGTAATTAACTTGCGCATTGCATCAACTGGCAAAGATTTTTCTACTGAGAGTGGTTACCTCATAGCTTCTGAGACTGGTGTGAAATTAAGTAAAGAAGTATCAGGCGGTAAACTAAACGTTGACATTGACCTTCTTAAGAAAAATCTTGACTCAGACCAATTTGCTAGTGTTATTAATGAGATTGGTATCAATAAGACTGTTAAGTATCCTAACGGCAATACAGAAACGACTTACAGTCTAGAATATGAACTCAATGAAGAAGCATTGGAAAAAGAACTTAAATTGGGCAACATAGGTATGGAACAGATTGTCCAGTCAACAATGCCTGGTAAAGTTCGTTCAGCTTTCTATGTCAGAAACCTCTAGACCAAAAAGAACATTCAAGTTAAGAGATGACGACCCCATGTTCTCTCAAGGCATGGCAGCAGCTTTTTTTGATTTAACTGCAAAAGCATTTAGAGATAAAGAGCAATTCCTGTTTGATTCAACTGGTGAAAAAATAATAATAAATAGATTGCAGAATGGTGATCGACGTTATAGTTTGAATGACATACTTAAAATTGCTCATTCTTTACGTAGAGCTAATAAGATGACAGACAGGCAACTAAGACTAATAGTTTTAAGAGTTGATGCTTTTAAAGAACCAGTGAAAAAGCATCGTTTAAGATATCGCAAAGGTAATAATCCATCATGAATAAAAGAACTTTACTACTGTTTGATGGGCATAATGTGTTCATTAGATCATTCAGTGGTTTGATGCGTCAGGGGCTTAGTGCTCCAGATGGTTCAGGTACTTGGGGTATCTATGGTGCTTTTAATGTCATTGCTAGTATGGTTAGAAAACATAATCCTACTCATGTTCTTGTTGCTTTTGATAAAGGTCGCAGCGTTAAACGTTTAGCTATTGATCCTGAATATAAAGCTAACCGTGATAAAAAACGTGATTCAAATAAACCAATGGATAACGCATTCTCATTGGAATTTAAACCGCAATTAGAAGCATTTAAATATTTATGCGCTCAAAGCGGTATACCTTTTATGAGTGTACAAGGTGTAGAAGCTGATGACATTATTGCTAATGCGGCAATGAGCTATGCAGGTGTTTTTGACCAAATTATAATTGTCAGTGCAGACCATGATTTGCATCAATTAATTAGGCCAAACATTATTGTGGTAAAACCAAGTATTAGTTATAAAGACATCGATGAAGAAATTAATGATATGTCATCTGTTATGGAAGATTGGGGCGTAGAGCCTTGGAGGTTACCTGAGATCTGGGCATTGATGGGCGATAAAGGTGATAACGTAAAAGGAATACCTGGCATTGGTCCTAAGAAAGCAACAAAACTTATTGCTGAGAATGGTGACTTAGAAACAGTATTGTCTTTAAAAGACCCAAAAATATCTGAACACGTCGATGTTGTAAGAATGGCTAAAGCATTAATTGAATTAGGTGAAGACCCTGATTTGCCTATGCCACCATTGGGTAGCCTTCAATTTAATCCAGTGCAACCAAATACTAATCAAGCAAGCGAGTTAGAAGAAGTATTTAATGATCTTGGTTTTATACAAGTGAAAGATCGTTGGAAGCATAATACATTATGGAATGATGTAATACCTTTTGGTAGGAAACTTCGATGAAAACTCATATGGTCATTAACCCATCGGTTGATATGGTTAGTGTTTTAGCACAATATGGACGTTTTCTAGAAAATGATTATCGTATGGTTATTGAACATCTAATCGTTCCAAAAAGTTTTGAAGAATATACAGAAAATACAGGACGTAAATTCTTAATAGTTGGATCAAAAGAGACACCAGGGCTTATAGCTAAGAGTGTCTATCTCTGTCTTAAGCTAGCTGGACCAGATAGCGTAGTTGTAAAATTGTCAAATCTTGACGAAAGTTTTTTAGTACAAAATGTATTTGAACACTTTGCTGGTGATATACGTAATAAAATCTTTGTAGCCCATAGTGATGAACTTAAACTAAGTAGTGAATGGCGAGATGAGATTGAAAACTCTACTGACATTATTGTTTTTGGTGATAAAAATGCTATGGAAGCATTTAGAGAACACGAGACGGTTGATCGTCGTGTATGGGAACACGGTTTTAAATTTAGCTTTGGATTGATCAGGGCAGAACAATTAACTCCTACAATGATTAATAAGATCTGCTTTGATTTCTTTTCTTTTTATGGCGAAGGATGCCTAGCCCCAAAGTTTTATTTTATAGTGGGTACTTTAAGCAAAAAAATTGCTCAACAGTTTAGTGCAGCAATGGTTACTTTTTATGGTGAATTTATTGAAGAGTATAGGAATAAATTACCTTTGACAAGGAAAAGTGAGTTGGTGCAAAAGTTGCTTGACTCACATTATCTTTATAAATATCTTCGCATTGACGACTTGAATTCAAACACTCTTTTTGATAGTCTTTATGGTGATGCAAGACTTATAGTAGTTGATGACGTTGAAGACGTTGAAGATTTTATAGATGAATGGTATGATAACATAAGTACCGTAGCTGTGAACTTTGACGATGATCCAGCATTTGTAGACCTACTAGAATCTTCCATGATTGTGCGTATTTGTGATATAGGTACAATGCAGTTCCCAGGTTTTTTTGAGCAGTACGATAGTGTAGATGATTTTAACATCTATTCTGAAGAAGAGGGGTTAGATGGACCTCATTTTTATTAATAGAACTTACAAAAGTAAGAAATAAGGAAGGTAAAATGTTAAGTAGAAAAAGCATGAAAAAGATGCTCGATCCTAATTCAAAAATGCTAAGGGTGTTTATGACAATAACAATCGCCGTTGGTGCAATCGCACTAACACCGTTGATTATTCTGTCCGTACCATTCGTTTTAGCATGGACCTTTTCAGGAGTAATACTTGAAAAGAAGGTAGATAAAGACTTAGACATGTGGGATGAATATGCATTCGATTTCTCTAAGTTCTCTAGTTGGAATAAGACAGAAGGAAAATAATGGAAAACTTAGCTCAAGTATCTGAAGTTATGTTTGAAAGAAACATAGCTATTATTGCGAGTAGAAAACAAGAAGTCCAGGTATTCAGCGATGGTTTTGTTTATGTTGGTTACTTATGCGGTCTTGATACTAAATGGATCCAACTATATGGCCATGAAGAAGGTGACAAAGATAATGCTGTCACTATGTGGCGTTTCTTGCTAATCAGCAAAGAAAATGTATCTGCAATTGGTCCGAATGGCAACAACCTAAATGACATTGAAGCTGTTACTCGTGAATTTATTGGTAAAAAGATTCAAATGTTCTCCGATGTTTGTGATAAGTTTCTATCAGTTAGAGGTATTAAGAGAAATGATGAACGAAAGTAAAAGCTTTGACGGTCCGTTATCTAACTATGATGATAATAGTTATGATGATTTTGTTGAAGTCTCAACAGCAGAAAGCAAAGAAGAGTTATTACAGGACATTGATCTTGTTAACGCGTCACCCAAAGAACTTTTGATATACTTTGCTTCTCGTTACAAAGAGACACATGGTTATGAGTACGTAGTAGAGTGGATTAAAGAGTCTGCTATCCTCAAAGCCTACAAAGAACGTTACAAAGAAGATTCTGGCCCTATGATTGCTCTGTTATTTGATAAGCACAAAGGTAAGATTAATGACGTGGTTATGACAATAACTGCATTCAGTAAAGGTAGCAAGTGGATCCAGGATACTCTATACATAGAGGTTCAACAGGATAAACTTAAAGAAGAGAACAAAACAAGTTCAGAAGGGTTAATGAATACAGATGACTTCCTTAAACGATTCGCTGTTTGATTGGCAAAACGAGTACGTAAATCTAAGGTTTGATTTTCTATCAGACGAAGAGATTGCTTACCTAGAACTCAAACATCCACAGTTTGAAACCTTTAATAAGAAGGGTTGCCCATCATGCGAAGACCATTCATGTGGTGATTGCAAGACACAGCTACAATTATATAAACATTACTTGCGTGCAGGCATTGGACTTAATTATCAACGACTTGGTTTTGAAGATTTCCATGGTGATCCTAAAGCATTAGACCTTGCCAATGTCTATTTGAGCCAACACAAACAATTTGTTAAAGGTGGCATGGGTCTCATGTATCATGGCACTTGGGGAACAGGCAAGACATTGCTCACCAGTCTTATTGCAAAAGAATTAGTAAAGCTTGGGTATACCGTATACTTTGCTACTTTTACACAAATGGTTGATGAGTTCACAAGAGGTTGGGGTAGCAATGAAGACAAAGCTAGGTTTGAAGCAAAAGTTGTTAAGAGTGATGTATTCTTCCTAGACGATATTGGTAAAGAGTTTCGTACAAAGAACAATTTGAGCGAAGCTACATTCGATCATGTTTTAAGACAGCGTGCATTAGACAACCGTCCAACGTTTATTACTACAAACATGACGATTGAGGAATTGAATGATGGCTATGGTAGTGCTATATTCTCTCTCCTAAAGGAAAGAATGATTGTACATTCCATGGATGGAGTTGATTACCGTGAGTTCGCTCGCAACCGTACGCTTGATGAAATCAAGAACGGTACAGTACGTAAGATTATCTAACAGAAAGTAAGAAGATGGACATTGAAAAGAGTTTAGTACGGCATTTTGCCAAGTTAGAAAGCTTTAACGTTATTTGGGATAAGGGAGTGCGCAGTGAGCACTTCTTTGACGAAGGCGTGCGAGAGCTATTCGATTACAGTATCGATTATTACGTTCGTAGTGAGTTTAAGCAGACGGTAGACCAGGATTTTCTGGAGACTAAGTTCGATGATTACTTTGCTCGTAATGAGTGGCCTGAAGAAGAATATTTAGTTGGTGTTCTAATTGAAGAGCTGATGACTAAATACCGTAAAGCATCTACTCAGAGTGCATTGCTTAAGGCAGCAAATGCATTAGAAGAAGATCCTGAAGTTGGTATCAACATGGCACTCAATAGCCTTGCACGTATTCAAAGCGATACAAGCACACGTGAGCGCATTGAAATCTATGGTGATGGTTATGACCGTCGTGTCAATGAATACATGGACGAAGTCTCTAACCCAACTAAAGATAAGAAGGGCATCTATCTTGGTTGGGATGCATTGAACGACCACATGTATGGTATCCAAAAAGGTGAGCTTGCAGTTGTTGTAGGTATTCCAAACGTTGGTAAGTCATGGGTAGGGTCAGTCATTGCTCTTGAAGCAGCACGTCGTAAGACAAAGGTATACTTTGCATCTCTAGAACTTCGTAAAGAACTGACATTGATGCGCCTTGACTGTTTGGTAAGTGGTGTACCTTATGCTCGTTATGAACGTGGGCAACTCACACCTAATGAGTTGAAACGTCTCAAAGAAGCTCGCGAAGAAGTTATGGAGTTTGGTGAGTATTTGCTTATTGACTCACCTAGCCGTAAGTCTGAGCGTGGTGTTATGGAACTTTACTCAAAGGCTAAGCACTGGGGAGCAGACCTTATGGTTGGTGACCAGTTGTCATGGATTAGCAATGAGAAGAGTTACGGTACAGCTAGTAACTTCCAAAGCCTTCAGATGGCAGAAGTTATCACTGACGTAGCCTCAACCAACCGAGAAATGGGTATGGCCTCTGTATGGCTTGCTCAATTCAACCGTGAAGCTATGAAGAACAAGAAGGGTCGTGGTGGCCTAGCTCAAATTGGTTTGAGCAGTACCATTGAACAGATTGTTGATATGGCCATCGGTATCGGTGCTACCAAGGAAATGAAACAGCAAGAAGCACTTGTTATGGACATCCTTAAGAGCCGTCGTAGTGACCTAAAATCATGGATGATGGGTTTTGAACTTAAGGATCGCACATCACTTCAAGTTGTTCGTGAATATGAGGATAACAATGAATGAAAAAACCCCTAAAGAAATGGGCAATGATGCCCTTAGAGATTTAAGCCCAGAAGATAAAGCATTCTTAGAGAAGGTCAAAAAAGATAATAAAGATTTTCTAGAACATTTGAAGAATGATAAGTTTATCTGATATTTTTACTAATCTTGATGCCAGGGTTGTCCTACAGGACATCATTGGTGTAGGAGAACTAATAGAGAATGGTGATGAGTATATCCACTCATGCCCACTCCCATTTGGTATGCACAAGAATGGTGATATAAACCCAAGTGCTAGCATAAATAAGGATACCCTTCTTTTCAACTGCTTCACCTGTGGTGGAGGCAGTGTTATTTGGTTAG
>Ga0214164_1000887_pt1 | contig 18391 bp, 32 predicted proteins | sample TroBogepilimnion_13_FD_153003 | JGI IMG/M metagenome (GOLD analysis project Ga0214164, IMG submission 153003) | Freshwater microbial communities from Trout Bog Lake, WI - Practice 03JUN2009 epilimnion v4 | ecosystem: Environmental > Aquatic > Freshwater > Lake > Epilimnion/Euphotic zone ...
TAACCTTAATATGCTTTAATATAGCGCCTTTCACAAGGCTTATATTTTGCTACTTGTATTGTTAAAGAACAGTTATTACTTAATATACAACTATTATACACAAAATTCAATTAATAGTCAACTATATTGTTGTTGTATTTAAACAACAATCATATATATTTGTTAACAGGATGGCTAGACTAAATATTTCTTGATTATGAATATAAATCAAAATTTGCCATTAGGATATTACCAAGTTGGTAAAGAAACTTTTGCGTATAAATCTCAGGCAGTAACTTATGCGTCAGCATCTAATGAAAAGTTAAAATGGATTTTTTACCCCGAAGTTTGGAGGAATTTTATAAACAATCGTAGATATCAATTAGGGCAGGTTGAATTGAATACGCTGTATAAAATTCGAGCACAACAGTTACGTGACAAATATGACTATTTAATTTTACATTATTCAGGTGGATCCGATAGTCATAATATATTAATGACATTCATTAATAACAATATTAAACTTGATGAAGTCTGTACCTTTCGTAGCGAGGAAATTGAATCTAAAATTTATACTCCAAACACAGTTATTACCACTGCCGAAAATATTTTTAGTGAATGGGACTATGTTACCAAACCTAGTTTAAACTGGTTAGCCGCACATCACCCGGAAATAAAAATCACAGTTGTCGACATGTTTAAAACTCCCATAGATAAAATCTTAAACGATGATACATTTAATACTGTAAATCATTGGGTATCACTATTTGAATTAATGAGAAGAAAGGCCTACTCTTCTAGTCAAGCTGGTTTGTTAAATAAAGACAAAACTGTTGCTAATATTTTTGGAGTTGATAAACCCTACATTTATAATTTTTATAACCAATGTTTTATGAGTTTTACCGATCAAGCTGCCATTTTTTTAGATTCGTTTGAAGGCACTGACGTAAATAATGAATTGTTTTATTGGAGTAAAGATTTACCTGAGTTACCGTTTGAACAAGCATATAGACTATTTCAATATTTTTTGGAAAATAAAAACAAAAGATATATGATAGATCCTCCTACTAACCAAACTTCTGGATCAATTTATAGAACAACAGAGATGCAGGCAATACAAAAAAAGGTGTATTATACTACTTGGGATTCCAATAAATTCCAAGTTTCTCGTGCTAATAGCTTTAATCATTTAATAAGAGACCGGGACAAATATTATCTTAAGATACCAGAATTTGCTAAATTATTTGATAGATGGCAGTATTATTACAGCGAATGGGCAAAAACTGTTAACACAGAATTTTGGAAAAGTACCCTATCACAACAGCCTTGTCAAACTGAAAAATATTTTATCGGTATGCTTGATTGAGCATAACTATAATTTACATAGGAGACTTAATGTTAGAAACAAAAAAACGTACCATTGCCAAGACAATATCTTTTAAAATTTTAGCAACTACTGTTGGATTTTTTACTGCTTTGTTTTTTACAGGCAGCAAAGAAATTGCGTTAATGGTAACAATAGCCAATAGTATCACTACACTCATAGCATTTTATATTCATGAACGTGTATGGGCAAGAATTGCTTATGCTTTATTAAATGATAAAGATAGTCATCAAAGAACTCTGATAAAAACAATAACCTACAAAACTTGTATTTTTACTGTAGGAACTTTAACTAAATGGGCAATAATCGGAAATTTTACCACTGCCTTAAGTATAGGTATTACAAAGAATCTAATTACTGCTGTAGTTTATTACATACACGATCGTGTATGGAATCGCTTTGAATGGGGCACTAGGCCCAATCAAAGTTTATAAACTGTTATAGCCATTAACGTATAGTTTCTTGTAAAACTACAGCACCTGGCTTTTTCAAAGCTTCTTCACGTGCTTGAATGTAAGCGTCATTGTTGGTCTTGACCAATGCTACTTGGTCTGCCGGGACAAAAGTGTCATTGTTGCTGACTTTGCGTTGATTTTTAATTTCCTGGTCAAGTTCACGTTGACTGTCTTCTTCCTCTTTGACATCGTTCATTCGAGTCTGGGGCTGTGTACGTTGGTCACGACGTACAGTATTTGTGTCACCCACTGGATAACGAATCAAGACAAAACAACGGTAGCCTTGCTTTTCAGGTACTATAAGGCTATTTTCAACTCTATAGCCAGTAATCTTAGTATCAGTAATTACTTTCTTAACTGTCATTTGTGTTTTGTCCGAGTAAACATCACCTGCGTTGTCTGCTTTAAAGTGTTTGACTAAAGCATTGGCTGTACCATTTAGCGAGTCAGCCAGTTTCATCTGTGCGTCTAGTAAGGCTTTTTCGCGACTCATTGCCAAATCAGAACTTACGCCTGTACCTGAAAAATACATAGACTCGCCGGTACTTTCGGGAGTTTGTAAATACCAATCGGGAATAGATGTCATACCAAAAGCCGGCTGAGTAGATTTCACAGGGCCTACTTGAGATTTTTCTCCGTTGATAACCATAGTCTGGGCCTGTGTATAACTGCTGAATAAACTAACAACTGCGGCTGCGATAATTAAGCGTTTCATAATATTTCCTTAATAAAGTGTTAATGTTTTTTAATACTGTCACGAGGTAACTCTACTAATATAAATGTTCGAATCTTATGGCCCTCTGCTACGTGTTTGGTCTCTAAGACTTGAACGTCATTTATATTAATATTCTGGCACTGCGTCTTTAATACTATGTCTGTGGCTTCCCACAACTTCCTATCTACTTCTCTTTTATCTACATTGGTTCGTTGGCTAACACTGCCTGTAGCCTGCATACACAAACGTCCATAAGCCACTGCCTTGGCTGTGTAGTCAGCTACATTCCAATCTTGATCCGCGGCTGTACCTACGGCATAGATACTTAATTCATCGCGTGGGGGTTTATCCACCCAAGCAGGAGTTTGAGCTAGAACTTGTTTAACTATAGCAGACTGTCTGTCGCGTTCTGCTTGTAAAGGATCAGTAGCGGCACAGCCTACCAAACTTACAGCAACCAAGCTCAACAAAGTTTTTTTCATTGTACAGTTCCTTTAGCCATTGACTGTATTTGATGTATGCCGTTATCGGCTAATTTAGCGATGCCACTAAACCCTACAGTACTAATTACTATACCAAATATTACGCCTGTTATAAAATTCATTTACTTCTCCTGCTAGTTAATATAAAACAATTATAAAAGAAATTGAATAAAAAGTCAACCATTACTCTTCGCCTACCAAAAACCATTTATGTTCACTCCATTTGCCACTGGTACTGTATCCAACATTATCGATACTTTCGCCATTATAAAGAACTTCAACAACAAGGCTCCAATCATCTACAGTTACATAGATAATTTTCAATAAGTCGGGATTAAAGGGTTCAGTTAAATCTATAGTGCCTTCAAAAAAGTTGCCTTTTTCGCCATGTGATCCAATGAATACTACGGATCCAGATTCTATACCATCAAAATCAATATAGTTATATTCTTCAGCCGTAACTCCTTCGCAAACCTGTGTCCATACTTCTTGATTATGTTCATCGTATACATATAATGAACAGGCTTCAAGAGTGGCACCACTTTCATAAGCTATGTTGTCGCATTCGTATGGGCAGTCAGGAGTGTAGGGCCAAAATTCTTCAGGAACTTTGGTAGAGTCCCAATTGTCTATACTAATATTGTTTGCTTTAAAATAGTCATAGACTTTACGCTCAATAGTGCCAGCGTATATTTCACCACCGTACCCATCTACGCTTACAGTATATGTTCTGGGAGTGAATTTCAGTTTTGCCATCAACTCTTCTTTTTGTTTTTTAGTTGCCACTGCTGTCTCCTAAATACACCGAATAAGCCCAAGCATCTCTTTTAAGTGTATCACGTTGTTGTTTGTGTGGGCCACGATAACGAATGCGTGGTTTCAAACCCAATTGCTTTAGTTGATGTCTAACGACTTCTACAGTACTGATAGGAATCATACGTAAATTGGGATACTGTTTAGAAATGTCATACAATTCAACAAATCCAGCCATAAAGGAAACGGCTGAAATGTCATTTGGTACACAGGTATTTTTAGGATGATAAGTGTACAAGATATTATTCTCCGTCGTAAGATAAATGACGATGTGCAGCGTTCCATTCTTCACGTGCTTTGGCTTTTGATTCTTCGGATACTTTGTCTTTAATTTTAACTTTAGCACCAGTTAATTTTTTAACGGCAGTTGGCGGAACTGTGACAACTACTTCGCGAGCTCGAATAACTTCCCCAACTGAATATGGCATACAGTTACGAACAAAAGTGTGTTCACGATAAGATTCTGTATAAACAGGATCTACTCCATGTTTGGCGCGATAAGCATTAAAGAAAACAGCTAAGTCTAAGTCTTCTTCTAAGTAAGCCATCTCGCCTTTCACATAAGAAAAGCGGGTAATTTTGTCAGCAATGCCTAATTCCACTAGTTCCTTGCGACGTACTGCTAACCATCCGTGTCCTGGATCTGTATGTAGTTTGTAAGTTTTACTTGCCATTATCTAACTCCATTTAGTTAATATATGTATATTATACGATAAATGGAATTAATTGTCAACCAAAATTTTTGTTGTGAAAAAACAACACTATTTCCAGCGTAATAAAAATAGCAGTTGATCTTGTTCCCAACGGAAGCCAACTCCCAGTTGGTTATAACTATGGCTATCTACCCACGCCCAATATTTGTATCTAGCACCAACATTAGACTTTAACCATTCTTCAACAGTTTCTACGCCATTGAGCCAATCAATCTGTGCCTGGTTTAGATAAGGCCAGGGTATTGAAACTTGATAAACAAAATTATGTTGATCAATCAGCATCCGCATACAAATACTTATGCGGACTAAATGCTATTAGATTTGGCGATTAAGTTTTATTAAACTCTTCATCAAATTCGTCATGTCCAAACCAATCTCTAAATTGTTCTTGAAATGTTTCATCCTTGGATAACCAATGCTGGATGGCTTTTTGGTCTTCTTCACTAAGGCAGTAATATCCATCACGGAAATATTCAGCTTGTTCATCACTGGCCGCTTCACGCATACTTTCGGCTTTTTCGTATGATTCGTCATCATCAGATTCTGCCATCTCATCTGCCGCTATCCAACTGTCCCAAGCATCACTGTGAGCTTCGTCATTTAATGATTCTATAATATCAAATACTTCATCTAATGTTTTCATTGTATTAATCTCTTTTAGTAATTACCTTATCTGCTAATCCATACGCAACAGCTTCTTCTGCTGACATAAAAAAGTCACGTTCCATATCGGCAGCTAACTGTTCATATGTTTTACCAACACTGTTATGTTGAACATATATTTCAGTTAAGTACCGTTTCATTTTAAGTATTTCTTGTGCTTGAATTTGAATATCGGTAGCTTGTCCACTAGCCCCACCTGACGGCTGATGTATCATATGACGAGCATTGGGTAAAATTAATCTTTTGCCCGGAGCTCCTGCTTGTGCTAATAATGATCCCATACTACAAGCCTGACCCATTACTATGGTACTGACATCAGGTTTTACAAATTGTAACGTATCGTAAATAGCCATACCTGCTGTAACAGAACCACCTGGACTGTTAATATAAAATAAGATATCACTTTCAGGATCTTCTGCTTCTAAAAATAAAATCTGTGCCACAATCAAACTGGCAGAATGTTCATTTACATCTGTGTCCAACATAACAATACGATCTCGGAGCAAACGACTATAGATGTCATAACTACGTTCACCTTTAGAAGTTTGTTCAACTACCATGGGTATTAAACTTGGCATATCTTTCCTTTAGTTAATAAGTAATAGTATAACAGAAATTTAGGAGCAAGTCAATGAGAGATATTATCGATATAGTAGAACGTTTAGGAGCTGGATCTGATACCGAAGAAACAGAACTACAAACTGACCACGGCATTATACCTAGCGAAGAGCCTGAACAGCCTGTTGATGATATTGAAAGATATGGACGTAGGTTTCAAAAGGTACCATTTATAAAATAATCAAATTGGATCTTTTTCTTCGGTCCAAGTTACTATTTCCCATCGACCATCGTGATGCTCTACTAAGGCGGTCATTGATTCTACCCAGTCCCCATCATTCATGTAAACTATTCCATCTATTTCTTTTATTTCAGCATGATGTATATGACCACATATAACTCCGTCGTATCCACGTTTACGACAATATTCTACTAGATTTCTTTCAAACTGGAATATAAAGTTATTGGCTTTTTTAACTCTGTGTTTGAGATACTTGCTTAATGACCAATAACCAAGACCCAATCTGTGTCTTATGGCATTAAATTTACTGTTCCAATCTAATACCAAATCATATAATTTATCACCCAAGAACGCTAACCACGGAGCTAGTCTAGTTATGCCATCAAATAAATCGCCGTGCGTTACCAAGTAATGACGTCCATCTACACCTATGTGTTCTGTTTGATTTAAGATTTCTACACGACCAAATCCCATACCATAAGGTATAAGCGGACGAAGAAATTCGTCGTGATTGCCTACAACATAAACAACACGTGTTCCACGTTTGGCATGTCCTAGTATTCTGCGAATGGCGTTACTGTGGCTTTGTTTCCAACGCCATTTGTTTTGTTGAATTTTCCAAGCATCTATTATGTCACCTACTAGATAAAGTGTGTCGCAGGTATTATGCTTAAGAAAATTGTTAAGTTGGTCGGCTTTACAGTCTCTAGTACCAAAATGTATATCACTGATAAAGATGGAGCGATAAGTATGATCCATATCAATATTTATCATTATAAACCTACGCGAATATTACAGTTTTGTTAAGGTCAAGATTTTTTAAGGTCTGAGATATAATCACAGATATTTAATTCTAAGGCTTCTTCGGCGCTAAGCCAAACATCGTGTGCGGGGAGTAGTTTTTCTTTTATAGTAGCTTCATCAAGTCTTGTAGTTTCTTTATATATTTCAAGCATACGATTTTGTACTAGACTGAACTCTTTAGTTACAGCAAATAATTCGTGATGTTTGCCTTCTGTAATCCAACTATATTGATGGCTTAAAATAGAAGTATTGGAAGTTAGAATTCGTAATCCTGGTGTACCTGATAGAAATATCATGAATCCGCCACTGGCTATTTGTCCTAATCCAACAGTTTTAATTGGTATACTACTGCTACGCATGACATCTATTAGTGCAAATGCTGACGACATGTCTCCACCAGAGCTACAAATCATTAGCAGTAATTCTTTTTTCTTCTTTTTAACTACGTGATTTTCTGCTAAAATCCATTCAATGATAGGTTTAATTGTTTCATTCTCAACATCGCCCATAAAGACGTACATACCAGATTCTTGAAGAAGCTGTCCATTGTCTTTGACGTATAAATCATCTTGAGATTGAGTAACGGGCATATTTAAATTATACTACAGAATTTGAACTATTAAAACTATTTATCTGTTCATATATTACAATCAAATAAAATTACTGTATCAAAATGAATAAATTTGAAGATTTTCTTTAGATAAATATAATTATGGCAGATAACGTAATGACCCCTGAAGAAATTCAAGCCGAAATAGAAACTATTCATGCGGCTGCTCAACGCCTTGGCTACATGACTCAAGGTATGATTGACGCGCTCAAAGACGCAGAAAAGGGCATAAGAGGTTATACAGCATTACAAAGACAAAAAACAGCAGAACTTAAAGCATCTTTAAAAGATTTTGGTACCAGTATGGCTGGACTATTTGAAGGCCTTGCTGAAGGTAAAACTGGTATGGCTGCGTATAGCGGTGTAATGACAGGATCAATGGATGCTGTTGGTAGAGCATCATCACAGTATGGCAAAGCAGGAAAAGGATTTGCTGTACTACTTAAAATACTGAGTTTTGGTATAACTGAAATTAGTAAGATGTCTGATGCTTTGTATAAGGCTAATCAGGATATCAGTAAAGCAGGCGCAGTAGGTGCCGGCGGCATGACCGAAGTATTTAACAGCATGCAGAAATTTGGATATGGTGTAGGTGAACTTGGTGACATGACCAGTTTACTGACAAAAAATTCCAAAGCATTGGCACTATTCGGCGGTACAGCTGATGAAGGAGCTAGAAGATTTGCCAATGCGGCTGGGGTAATACAGCACAGTGATTTACAGCAACAGTTTATGAATATGGGAATATCAGTCAATTCTATTAATGAAGGAATTGCCGGATATTTACAATTACAAACTAATTTGGGCACTTCGCAAAAATTAACAAATAAAGAAATATCCCAAGGTTCTGCTGATTACATAATGAATATGTCAAAACTCAGTAAGCTGACTGGAATGAGTGCTGACCAATTACAAAAAGAAAGAGATAAGTTAGATACAGTTGATACATTTTTAGCTGTATTATCTAAACAAGCAGCCGCTGGTCCAGAAGGAAGAAAACATGCCGAGGAAGTTTATAATGCTTTTTTAGGCATTATGTCTAGAAGTGAAACATTGGGATTGGGACTGGCTCAACAATACTCTGGTACACTAGCTGGCGGCGAAGAATCAATGAAGGCATTTATGTCGACAGGTGGTGCTTCTGTTGAACTAGTACGTGCTTTAAAAGAAGGTATGATATCAGGTACACAGTTTGATCAAAGTATCGTTGATGCGACTAAAGGAACTTTTAATACAGCAAGAAATACAGCGTTAATAAATGGTGCTGGTAAAGATGTTTATCTATCGGTAGGCGATTACTTGAAAGTAATTAATACAGATTTCGTTAAGTCAATGCAGGATATAACAGATTCAACCAATGGTGCCGCAGCAGGATCCGATAAAGTAACGGATGAAAATACAAAATTATTAAGAGCACAAATGAACTCTCGTGATGGGTTACAAAATTTATTTTTTAAAGGTATAGGCCCATTAAACAAAGCATTTACTTGGTTAAATGAATCACTTAATAAAGTATTAGGATGGTTTGGATTTACTGGCAGTGTTCAGGAAAAAGCAACTACACCTGCTAGTTCAGGTGCTGGAAAATCAATATCTACATCTGCTCAAGATCTAAGGAGCTTGGGGTTAAACATAAGTTCAGGTGATGTTCAAAAAAGTGGCGCAGTAATAGATTCAAGACTAATTGATTTAGCTAAACAAGTTCAAGGTCAAGTAGCAGGGTTTAGTATGTTTACTAGCTTTAATGATAATTTTCATCAAGCATTAGCTCCAGGTAGTCAACATGCTAAAGGTAGAGCTATTGATTTTACCTTAAGTCATCGACCAACTGAAGAAGAAGGACAGGCTATAGTTAAACAAATTAAAGCTATGGGCGCAGACTTTGTACTAGATGAATATAACCATCCTAGTTCTGGGTCAACAGGCGGGCATATACACGTACAATTTAATTCAGCAGGATTTACTGACCCTGTTTCAAGGGATATAGCTGCAGTTCCAGGAGGTTCTGCTCTACTTCCAGCGGCTCCTACAAATAATTATAAAGATACAAGGACAACTGATTTAGCTAAAACTAAAGTACCCAAAGAAGAATACTGGATCAATGATGCGAATACTCAATATCGATTAGATGGATTAAATGAGTTTTTGTCAGCTCAACAAGATACCATAGATTATTTAAGTGCTAATAACGATGCTATTAGAAAAACTTCTAATAACACCGCCATTAAAAGATAATATCTTAATTACTTAACAGTTTTTAAAGTTTTATTTGTTACTTCTTCAATACTGTTTTTTGCAATAGTTTGGATTGATTTCATAACTTCTACATTTTTGCGAGCAAATTCAAAGTTAGATTGATTCCATTTTTGTAGTGTACTACGTAAGTCTTCATTAGGAACATAGCCTAAAACATAAGTAGAAGATTTTTCTACAGTGTCAATAGCTTTTTTTACGTCAAACAAGTTTTCAATATCTTTAATAAAATCCATTTTACATCTCCTTAGTTAAGCAAGATTTTTGAAATCCCGACCTATTCGGCAATTTCGTCTTACAGTGTATTTATGTATTATATATGAAAAAATGTGCGGTCGCAACATTTTTTCTATATCAGGTTAACCAAAATACCTGTGTCAATATTATTAGGCGTATATGTTTGTTGGTATTGAATTAGATGCTATAACAACATTATTTTCATCAAAAATCTTATAAGAATGAGATTCGTTATTTTTTGAATGTAATAAAGCTTCTTCAAAATTATTAAACCAATCATCAATAGTATGAAGTCTACCTTCTTTCCATACGTGTCTTCTTACTCTATGTTTGCTCATGTCTTTCTCCTATGTAAAATATTTATACCAAATTTTTGCCGTTTTGTTAGTGTATTGAGTTAAACTAAACTGATTAGACTTAATATTTACCCAAGACCATTTATAAGCCGAATTGAGTTTATTTGCTATGTCTTCGCTATCCGTAGGATCAGCACACCAGGTGTGTACAGCCCAAGGAATTTCAGTACAACTTACAATAGGAATACCTTGACTAATTAAGTCAGCTGAAACTATGTTAAATGTTTCGCTGAAATTACACTGCATGCCAATGTCCATTTCAGAGCACAATTCTAAAAACTGCTGTCTTGGACGCCATTGGTGATTAATTAACTCATGTCCGGTATCTGCTAGCTGTTCAAAAAGTCCTTTAAGATTATTGATAGCAGGTTGTCCCTGCATTTCAATGCGACCAGCATTTACATGAAACCTAAGTTTTTTATTAATACTTTTAGCGAAATCTAAAGCCGCTACTGCCTGTACTAAATGATTTTTAAGAGGCCTTATAGCGCCAAAGCAGGCAATGTCTACATAATCTTTATTTTTATTCAACGTCTTTACTTGATACTCTTGTGGATAGTAGTTAGGCATGTAAATTACGCGACGGTCAGTTTCTTCATCTGTCCAATTATTTCTTAACTGTAAATACAGCCGAATTTCACGTAGCATACGTGGAGCGTTTACCCCTATGATAATATTATTAAAATCACTGTAATCTCCTATCCAGTCCATAGCCATGCCTTCTCCAGCCATAAACGGCATCTCTGAATGTAAGCGTATTATCCAAGTTACACTAGGGTGTAGACGTTGTAAAATATTAAACTTAGTTGGCACTACCCAAAGTGCTTCAATTATAACATGAGTAGGACGATGTTTTGTCACTAGCCTATCTATACAATTATTGTCTATAGCCACTTCTAGTTTACTTTCAATACCCTGTGACTGTAGCATTTCATTCATAAAGCTGGCAGAATTATATAACCCGGTTGAAAGGCCAACATGGGAGTGCAAAATAGCGTGATAATCTTCACGACGTTTAAGAATGAATAAAATTTTTTTCAAGAGTACCTCAGGGGAATAATACTGTTACTTATAGTTACTAGTATTACACATTTATTATCTTGATACAATTTATTTTTTAATTTTTTACTACTTACTAAAACGTTCTGGATAATTTTGTTTTTCCCATTCTTCGTCGGTATAAGGCCACCAATTCATCATGATTTATTGTCCTATGTATGTTTTAATTTTAGCACGAGCTTCTGCTGATTTTGCTTCTACAATTATTTCCCAAATTGTTTTTAAAATTTTACTCATATATACGTCCTTTATTATAGATATAATAACGACTCCAATACTCTATATCTGCAGCATTGGTTATGCTTTTCTTTTCTAAAAATAATTCCAGTCCTGTCTTTTGTGTAAGACTAAAGAACTGGGTAAGTTCTTTTAATAATTTTGACATTTTGTGTCTTTCTCCTATGTAAATTAGTAGAATCTATTAGTGTTTCTACTAATAGTATTTATACTTATTATATTACATTTAAATTAAATCTGTAATTTTTTTGATACTAAATAACGTAAAGGAGATAACCATGTTACAAAAAATTAAAGATTTTTTAAGTACTAAGATTTTTGGTACTACTAAAGTAGAAAATGCTTCTGATCAAGCACCATATAAAATAGAAACACCTACTGAAAGTTGGCCATTTCCAGCACCAACTGTTGCTGTTGAAGAAACCACTGAGGCTACGGTTGCTGTTGTAGAAGAAGCCCCAGCTGTTAGTCAACCATCTCCCGAAGTTAAAGAACAGGTAGTATCTGGTGTTCCTACTGCTAGAAAACCAAGAGCTAAGACTACTTCAGAAGCAAAAACAGCACCACGTAAACCTAGAGCAAAAAAAGCTCAATAATTGTTTAGGAATTGATCAGCATACGTAATAAACCTATGCTGTCTATCACTATCATGAATGAAGCATTGGCAAGCAGTCCAAAACTGCGTCTGGTATAACAAGACCAGGCCGCCGCAAAACAACCACTAATATAGATAATGTATAATGGTATAATAGGTATATTAGGTACCGTAGTGGCGAATATAATGGCGCTGGTTACACTACATACCCAAGCAAATAACTCGGCACAAAATCTCAACGGATAACTTTTGTAATCGGTCTTAATATATGCCCAAGTGTTATTTGCTCCTGCTATAATCTGTTCCATGCTATAACCGTTTCAAATTAAAAAATCGCAGTCATTTATTTTTCAAGGCTTTTCCAGAACTCTGCTAGTTCAAAGCTAGCGAGGTTCTTTCCTTTTGCCTCCACCATCACGTCAAAATTTTCCCAAAATCCGTGAGCCCACGTGTTCACTGCTGTGTTCCACATAAATTCAGAGTGGGCACGTAGTTTTTGTTTTTTGTATCCCTGTTCGAGTAAGAGATTGTAATCAGGGGCAATGTCTTGTGGATGATCGACGAGATAGTCTTCCCTTGATTGGCTAAAATGACATACAGGGCGAATTCCACGCCAGCTATCTAGCAGTCTGGGGATTTGTGAGTCAGTGGGCTGAATGTATTCGCCCTCGCGAATCAAGTGATGGTGTATATCAAGCACAATAGGAATGATATCGCTAATAGTAAGACAGTCATCTAATCCCCATGCGTTTTCTTCGTTTTCAATTGTAATACAGTTGCGGGCTTCGGGTGAGAGGCGACCGTAGGCACTTCTGATACCAGCTGGACCGGCTCTACCCGCGATGTGGACATTAATTTTAAAGTCTTGAAATTCTTTACCATAGCCCATGAATCGTGCCATATCAGCATGATATTCAAACTCCTCTATACTTCTTTCAACGATGTCAGGATTGTCACTGGCCAAAACAGTAAACTGACCAGGATGAAAACTAAGACGAATATTGCGGTCACGAGCAATGCCGCCGACAGTTCCCAAATGGTCCCCACAATACTTAATAACGTCACTTCGCTGCCAAAAGTACGACCAATCCCTATGAGTATATACAGGGAGAATATCACTACTGAGACGTACCATACGTAAATGTTCATCTAATTCACCTACTCTTTCTACTAGTTTACGGGTTGACTCGATATTTTGAGTCATAATGTCCCATAGTTTTTGTTCAGCTACTTCCTTTTTTTGACGCCCAAGCCATGCTACAGTAGTACCGCCTGTGTTGTACTGTTTAGCATCGTCTTTGGAAGATATACCATTAACTTGTTCTGGGCGGTCAATCCATTTGCACGCGAAACCGATTCGTTGTAAATTTGTAGTCATACGTTATAATACAACAAAACTATTTATAAGTCAAGTATTTAGGAGATCTAATACGTTACTAAGTGTATCTTTATCTAAATTTGATAATTCACTGAGGTCTTTACTTATGTCTTCGCTATGATCTACCAAAATCCACTGTACGTGTGGAGTAGATTTGATAGCTTGATGTACCAATCCTCGATAATTTCTAGCTTGAACTTCTTTGAGTTTATCTTTATTTTTGGGTTTTTCACTCCAATCAAATCCAATTAGTAAAACCACATCGCAAATTGACGCTGCCAAATTCATTGCTACTAATTCATCTTGATTTTCAACATCATGATCCATAAAATCGCCTTCATACAATCTCACACCTTTTGGACGATTTATTAAGTTAAAAACCTTGTTGGATATATAAAAATTACAAGTAGTTTGAAAAGCACGTTTAATTAAATCCTCGGCTTTATTCATATTATGACAGATAACATTGTCTGTATTGTATGCTCTCCAAGTTTTCCAAGATCCCCAAAAGGCTCCACATTTTCTCATACGTTGTATATCAACAGTAGGATCTATTATAACGTTGTCAGCTAACACCCATTGTATATTCATTTTCTTCTCCTATTGTTACTTATTAATATTTAACAACACACTGGATAAATATACTACAATACAGGAGAGCTTTATGGATGATTTTTTTAAACATGATTCACGCATAGATGATAATACAGCATTAAGAGACCTTGAAAAAAAGGTACATTGGTTAATGTATCAATTGGGAAATGCTGGATTACTTTGTGATTTGGCTGGCAATCCTTATGCTATTCCTGATGATTTTAACGTTCAAGACATTCAAAATGACGCTATGGAAGTGGCGAGAACTCAACAGTTTGAAAATAACCTTACTTCTGGATGCGGTGCTTTACAAAATAATCAACAATAAAATACTAGATGCGAGCACAAGAACAACTTGACGAGCCATATGATGTAGATGAACCGAAAAGATTCCGTAGAGTACAGGCAGGAATACAATGAAAAGAATCTTACTTGGTCCTTGGACAGCATTGATAACCCTAGCCCTGGTTGTGGGCATAAGAGTAGCCGATCCAGCCTTTGTTGAAAGCGTACGACTAAGATACTTTGATACATTGATCACCGCAAAGGCACCTACCGAAAACAACATAGTCACGGTCAACATAGATGAAGCCACCTTGGACAAATATGGACAATGGCCTTTACCCAGAGATCGTTATGCTAAACTGATACGAGATTTGTATCGACGTGGTGCTGGACTTGTGGTATTCAATGTGCTCATGGCCGAACCAGATCGTATGGGCAAGGACGCACAACTGGCAAAGATACTTGAACAACATCCAGTCATACTGCCTAATGTGCCTGCTCAGAAAACAAAAAACAAACCAAGACCACCAGGATCAGCGGTACTAGGTCCTGAGTACCTAGATCGTATTGTCGCTTATCCGGGTATTATTGCTAATAGACCTGAATTAGAAGAACAGGCAGTGGGCATAGGCACAGTGAACACACTACCCGAAATTGACGGCGTAAATCGCCGCATACCATTGATTGCTACTATAGATGGAAAGTTATATCCAAGTTTAAGTATGGAAGCCTTACGTGTACTGGCGCAAGACAGTACTGTACAGGTAAAACTAAACGAATTAGGCGTGGAAAAAATGCGTATTCCAAAGTTTGGTCCAATAAGTACAGATAATCTTGGTCGTATTTGGATAGATTGGAGTCAGCGAAGTAAATCAGTAAGTGCTGTAACTTTGCCAGAAGATTTTGGTGGCGCTGTCGTAATAGTGGGAGTTACTGCCGCTGGTATAGGTAATCCTGTTCCAACTCCTATGGGTGCGGTATGGCCGTCAGATGTACAGGCAGCGGTGTTGGCTACTATGATAAACGGAGTAGTTATTCAACGTCCAGACTGGGCAGATGGTGCTGAAATTTTAATTTTAGCTCTATTGGGTATTACATTATTATTTTTAACGAGGTGGACTTATGTTGGCATTTGCTTTGGTATTATTAGTATTGCTGGTTGTATTGCCGCTAGTCGTATTATATTTGATCAAAATCTTTGGCTTGGAGATGGTGCTTATATCAGTGGTGCTCTTATCCTTGTCATGCTACACGCTTATGGGGTTAAGTTCGTGGCTGAGTACTTGGCCAAACTTCAGATAAAGAAACAATTTGGCAGTTATGTTAATCCTACTATTGTAGAACGATTACAAAAAAACCCAGATCTTATTAAGTTGGGCGGAGAGCGTAAAGAGCTTTCGATTGTTATGACTGACTTACGTGGGTTTACTACATTAGGCGAATCATTTGGAGATGACGTAGAAGGGTTAACACAGATAATGAATGATTATATGACAGCATTATCTGTGCCTGTATTAGAGAATGACGGCACACTGATAAAGTTTATTGGAGATGCTAGTTTACACGTTCATGGTGCTCCGTTAGATGATGCCAATCACGCCAAAACTGCTGTAAGAACTGCTCTTGCTATGATTAAAGCTATTGACGATTTCAATGTAGATTTAACTAGTAAAGGACGTCCACCAGTTGGTATGGGCGCAGGAGTCAACACTGGAGAAACACTGATAGGAAACATTGGCGCTAAAACAAAATTTGGATATGATGTTTTAGGAGACAGTGTTTCAACAGCCGCTCGTTTAGAAGGGCAAACCAAAGGTTATGGGGTATTACTGATAATAGGCCCTAGAACAGCAGAATTAATTCGTGATGAAATACCAGTATTTGAATTAGATTGTATAGCAGTAAAAGGTAAAACTATAGGATTAAAAATTTATACACCAGAAGAAGAATCACTAGGGCATAAAGATTTCTTAAGACACTACTATAGTGGTAATTGGGACAAGGCACTACAAATGATAGAATATTGTAAAAACCAACATCCTACAATGGAGAAATATTATGATGCTATGGCTTCAAGACTCAAATCCGGTAAACCCATTGATTGGGATGGAGTATATCATGCTACTAGCAAGTAAAATAACTAATTGCGAATATTTGATAGACTCTATGATATGGGCTGGATTAAATTTATATTATTCACCGTACGTAATCAGTACAATGTTTGATCAAGAGATTGACAGTTTTGTAAATATTGCCAGTTTGTATGGGGCTAGGTCTGGTATATAATTTTAACTACTACCACCAGCAGCTTCTTTATCATCCCCAGACTTCATTTGTCTAGTAATTTTGTCAGCTTCTTCCATTGCTTCGTGGAATTTTTTATTGGCTTTGGCCTCAACTAAAGCAGTTTCCATAACGCGATCTGATTCAATCATTTTACCGCGAATAGTTAACACAGTATTAACTTTTTGATTTAAACGAATTAAATCGTTATCTAACATACGTATACGATCAATAAGAGCAATTAATACAGTATTAGCATCACTTATGACAGGTTTAACTTCTTTGGTAGCCCATTCCCAAACGTATTTGATAATGAAACCCATTCCCACTGCCATAACAATGGGAAATCCGTATTTGTTAACTAATTCAACAACATCCATACTACAACCATAACCAGAGCCCTTGGCTCATTAAAATTAATCCTGCCGTTGCTACAATAAAGCTAGCCCAAAATAATTCCATTCGAACGGCTAAGATACTGGCAGATAATAAAACAATAGCCAACTGATATGCGGTACTAGCATAACCAATCCACGGTGATTTCTTTTTAGCTAAGTCACGATCGGCTTCTAATTGTTTGGCATGAGCGTATAGAGCTTTTTTACCCTCTGGTCCTTCATCATAACTGGCAGCTTTATCTGCCCATTGTTTAGCTAATGTAGGATTAACTGTGGTTTGTGCTGATAGCTCATACTGTGTCTGTTTAATACTTTTAGCTTGATAAAAATTCCATAAATCATTTGCTTTAATTGTGTTGTTCATTACTGTACTAGATAATCCTCCACCTATAAATGCATTAAATGCCAATAGTGCGGCAAAAACATTAATTACTAATCCAGCTTTGTCTTTGATTTTAGCTTCACGTTCAGAACGGGAACCGGTTAACGGTTCTTTACGACCTTTGCTAATCATGTTTAATATTGTATCTACTAATGCCATTTTTATCCCCTTAAAATTATTCCTATAATTATTCCAATAACCATTCCCATTATACCTACTTTTAACAAGTCACTACCATGCCATAAAGGTCGACTATCTAGATATTCTTGGGTGTGTTGTGGTAACCCGTCATACCATTCCTGCCATTTATTCATTGCTATATCCTCTAGTAAATTTTTCAATAGGATCTACTTTTTTTAGTAATCTTATCCCATCAACTTCTTCAAAACGAAATAAATCTCCCTGTTTCCATCCTAAATGTTCTATTGGAAGATCAGCATCTAATTTAAGATAGTTAGGAAATAAATCCCATGTGTAATCAAAGTGTATCATTAGTCCCGCCTAGCATCGTTTTTGCCATCAGCACGACTAATTCTATCTACATCAGGACGTAGACCAAGAGCATTACTTACAACGGTATCAATACGAATGACATCGTGATTCATTGTTTTGACACGATTATCTAATGCGGTAATGATGCCGGCCATGCCTTTTATACTGCCTAGCACACCTTGTAATAGTAATTTGATTGTTAAATAGACAAAATAACCACCTGCCAACGCTGCCGCTACAGGCATGCCTAAATCGCCTATTAATTTAAATGCTTCATCCATTCTAGACCTTTTTCTATTTTTACTACATTATCTATATTTATTTAATTGCCCTGGCGCACAGTTATAGGTCCGCATCCGCCTGCTTGTACACAAACAGTACTGACCGAATAGTTTTGTCCACCTGTTTGAATAAGATTGACCGAT
>Ga0214164_1000888_pt1 | contig 18367 bp, 30 predicted proteins | sample TroBogepilimnion_13_FD_153003 | JGI IMG/M metagenome (GOLD analysis project Ga0214164, IMG submission 153003) | Freshwater microbial communities from Trout Bog Lake, WI - Practice 03JUN2009 epilimnion v4 | ecosystem: Environmental > Aquatic > Freshwater > Lake > Epilimnion/Euphotic zone ...
TAAACCGAACAAAGCGTTCAAGCCTGGGAGCAGCTCTTTCAATAGTTGTGCGCGTGAAATAGCCATTTGTTAGCTCCTTAATTAAACGCCAGTAGCATTAAAGTATGAATGGTAACCAAAGTTCCATTGTACTAATGCTTCAGGGAAACCGACAAAACTGTATGTCGAACCAGACGCTGTTGTACCGATAGCGTTAGCTACAGTGACAGACGTACCACTTACTTGAGTTACATAGTTGTAATTACCTTGAGCACTGTTAGTCGCTCCAGATGCAGTACAAATGACTTGCATACCAGGTTGAATAGCAGAGTTGGCAGATGACAACGTAATGGTAGAGCTCGATGATGAACCAGTTGCTTGAACCACAACTTGTGTATCAGTTACTGTTTGGATGATGCGGAAAGCGCCACCGCCAGCAGTGCGAGTATTACCTTGAGTTGTACCACCAGCAAGGAAAGTACCAGTCAAACCCATACCAGAGTCACCAGTAGTAGTGTTGCCAGAAGCAGAACCACCATTAGAACCATTGGTAATCAAGAGAGCATTTGTACCCACGAAAGCTTCACTGATATAACCAACGGCCGTACCAGGTGTGTTGCTAACTGAGCTAGTGCTTTGAGTTTGGAATGCTGCTTTGAAAACAACTTGAGGATCATCAACGATGTAAGCAACTGCATAGTTCGACACAGTATTGGCAGGCCAGTATTGTGAACGAATGATTTGGCCTGAAGAGTTGGTGTATTCACAACCAACAAACACGCCAATAGTACCGTTAACAGGAGAAGTTGCTGCGCCCAAAGTAGTTACTGCAAGAGTACCACCTGAGAGCTGAACTACGTCACCGTTAAAAAAGTTGTAACCATAACCAGAAGAAATAGGAACCATACGAGTAGAACCCGCAAACACCCTACCTCCAGTTAAGCTTACTGGTTTTAAGCCGTACACGGCTGAAACGACAGGATAAGCCATTTTGAACTCCAAAAGTTTTAGACAGAACCTCTGCCAAATGTAGTCGTAGATTTCCTCTCATTGAAGATCGGCATTCTAGGATCACTCTGGCGCATGAGATTGTTATCTACTGCATCTGTTTGTTGACGGGTAACATTGGCATAGTACGCCTTTTCTTGTTGCCCCATCTCCTCTGGACGCTTGCAAAGTAACAATCCGCCAATCAAGATGTTGTCTTTATAACGTCCATCAGGATCAGCTAACAATTTCATATGCGGCTGCTCTTCAATTCTGACTGCCTCCCAACCTTCTCTGTATGAGGAAGAAATGTTCCTCTGGTCAGGCTCATTCAAAATCGAAACCCGCTTCCAGTGATATTCATAACCAGCTTCCTTGATCGGCTCTGGAAGAGTTTCAGGCGGCCTCCATTGTTGGGGACGGGCGCTTTTCTCTCTATTACTTAATTCACGGGGTACTCTGTTCTCAGCCATTATTGATTCTCCAATTTACGTTTTTCATCAGCATATTGTTGTGGGGTTAAACCTAGTTTCTTGGCTATTGCCATTTCGCTAGTTTTCATTTTGACCACTTTCGAAGCCGTGCTTCTAGTCGCGGGGGCCACAACAGTGCTCGGTTTTGTACGAGTTTCGCTTTTCTCTTCAACTGGTTCATCAAAACTTTCTGGGAACCGCCTACGCATTGTCTTGTCTAACGTTGAGTAGTATGCTTCAGAGCCAACTGCTACACCTTGCCTCTCCAATTTCCTGTGAAGGCCAAGAGCTGCTGCTGTCATTTCCTCGTCTTGTCCGAACCAAGGATTTCGTTCCTGCCATTCCTGCGCTTTTCTGTCAGCACGGGGAGCTTGAACTTGCTCTTGTTGCGTTTGTACCTCAAATTTTTCCTCCTGTAAAGGGGGCATTTTGAAGTTTTGCGCTTGCAAAAGGCGCAAATTTGCTTGTTGCATCTTGTTTTGAGCTTCAACAATAGCGTCTGTATCACCAGACTCATATGCCTGTTTATAGGCATTTTTTGCCATCTGAAGCTCAAGATTTGCTGCATTATTGAGGGTATTTGCGTACTCTTGACCCCCAGATTGCAACATTCCCTTGATGCGTTTGTTCTCTTCTAGCAAACGTTGCGCTAAAGTGACGGCCTGCTGTTGCTCTCGCTGTGCGGCTTCCTTCTCTCTACGCTCGTCATGCCACACTCGCTTCATTTGAATGAGCTTGTCTTTGGCATCTTTGCTATATTTGTCGAGATCATCTGTCTCGACTTCAAGATTCTTGACGAATTCTTGCGGAACGGGCTTGCGGCCACGGTCTTCTGGAGGAGTATCGTCCTCAATTTCAATTTCAACGGATGATGAGTCCGATTCATCATTCACTTTAGTATTACTTTCTTCAAGTTCATCTGGAAACTTGAAGTCAAATTTATCATTTTCAGCCATGTTCAGCTCCTTAGTTTGAACGTTTGATGCCGCGTGGATCGTCTACCACCGCTTCAACCGTGTCATCGTTGATCATTCTGAATTCTCTACCATGAATCAGCAATCGTGAGCCCGAATTCGGTCTAACAATCACAAAATCACCCTTTTTACACCACGGGCCACTAGGGAAACGTGCAGTATCGGAGTAACAATCAGGGCCAAGATCGACAACGAAAAGGACTGTAGCCAGTTTCTCTTCAAAGTTGACTGTCGAATCGGCTTTAACAATGCCGCTTTCGAACTCTTTTTCAACCTCGGGGATAGCGCAAAGAATGCGATAACCACTTGGCTTGGGTAGTTGTGTAGCCTTCTCTTCAGCAGGTACATTTAATAGTGCGGATAAGTCCACCGCTTGGGTTAAATCAACATCATTCATCGTCCGAATGCTCCATTTTCTTTTTCAAGTCTAATATGTTTTGTCGTGCGACCAGCAGACCTCGTATCTCGCCGCACAAATTTAAATACTCAGAATAGTCTTTGGCTTGCCCGCTAGCTAACCAATCCTTGAGCATTACTACATTCGATTCCAGTTGTTGTACCAGAACATCTGATGCATCCATCACTCTCCTTTAGGTTTCTTACTTGCCATTCGCTCTTGATGTTTGACCTGCATGATTGACTTCATGCCGTCTGCAACAAGCTCGTCCTTAGCCCGAGTATCAGCAGTTCTGTCTGCTAAATACTGCTTGGCCATCTCAACACCATGAGCAACCGAATCGGAATGCTTTTTGGTCTTGATCTCTGCCACCTTGGAAGCTGCTTCCATGTGTATCTTTTTCTCACCTATTTCATTAGCTTGTTGTCCAAGCATATGTTTAGATGCCGTTTGCGCCATTGCAATTTGTTGCTTAGATTGGTTTTGCGCCATAGCCACTTGTTGTTGTGACTGAATACGCATCTGCTCAATCTGCAACTGCTGTTGCTTGATCTGCAACTGCATTGCATCCATCTGGGCTTTCTGCTGTTGGGCTTGAGCCTTAAGCTGCAACTCTTGTTGTTGCATCTGAATAATTGGATCTTGCGCTTGTTGTTGAGCTTGTTGTTGTGCTGCTTGACCTTGAGATTGTTGTAACAATCTTTGAGCCGCCTGAGCAAGCAACGGAGCCAATTGAGCTTCCACCTTGGGATCCATCTTTTCCTGTTCGCCAGACTCGTCTGTCTGTGGAGGTAATGCAAATCCTAGTTGTTGCTCAATTTGCACCCTATACTCAAAGCCAATGTGCTCGTTAATATGAGACAAAAGTGCTTGAGTAATAAGAGGAGCTTGTGGGTTACTCTGCAATAATTGTTGGGTTTTTGGATCCTGCATCGCAGACATATGGACTGTAATGTGCGCCTGATGATCCTGATAAGCAAAAGCTTTAAGCGGCTTCATCACCAAAGCGTTCTGATTCTCCGTGACTGGATCGGTCGGTGCTTGGTCTTCAGCCATAGGAATCAGCTTGTTAACATCCTTAATACCTAAAACATCAAGCATCTGCTTATGCAATAGGGGCATGTTATATAGCTGAGGAGCTTGAGAAGCTAACTGTAAAACCGCTTGATACTGCACAATCTTCTGCGCCATCGTGGACGCATTGGGATCAGCTACCGGGATTACATCGACATTGTGATAATCAGATTTCTTGGCTTTTCTACTACCTTCTTCAGGATCATAGTCGTAATCTTCAGGCGTATAGTCAGCAATGATCTCCTTCAAAAGACCCAACTCTTGCTGCATCGAATAGTAAATTCGAGCCTGAATAGCAGTCGTTACCTTTAGCGTTCTCTCCAAAATAGCTAAAGTCGTACCAACTGGAGACTGTCCAGACATATCACTAATCTGCAAGTCAGCCGTATTAGCAAAGCGTCTTCCGTCTTCAACGATCTGATTCAACAAAGCCATCAATACTTGGCTAGGTTCCTTATAAGGCAACGGCAACAAGTTGTCCTTAATAGATCCGCTAGGAACGTCAACGTCCCTGAACTCTCCAGGTGCAATCGGTGTATCGTCACCCTTCACCCTCAAGCCACGAGTCTTGAATCCACCAGGCAAGTTACTCAGCGTACCCGCATCAACCAACTGTCTAATTAAAGACGTACCAGACTTGGCAAAAGCTCCAATCAAATGGATCAAACCAAAGTGATAGAAACCAAATCCAGGTACATATCCATAGTGGACAAAATGCTGTCTCTTGGCCTTGGTCGGATCATCTGGTGACCAGTTTCTCCTCACCGCCAATACGCTAGTAGTACCCTTTTCAATCGTAACGATATAAGGCAAAGCAATGCCAGTCGGCTCGCCATGCTTATCTACGTCTTCAAATCCAGGTAAATCCAAGTCCACATGGATCTCTAACACCTTATATCTATCGTCAGAAGTAGCTCTAAAGCCAAGCTTTTCAGCAATCTTTTTCTCGACTTCATCTAATATATTATCTGGGTGACCGAGATCTACATCTCTATAGAAACCAGCAACCTGTAATCTTCTCAACTCATTTTCCGTCTTCCTCATTACATGAGTAATACGGGGAGCACTCTCTAAACTACTGGCTCCATAAGGAACAACCACATCCTCGGCAGGAGCAAACATCGACACCTGTCTTCTCATATGGGGATCGTAATACACTTTCTTAAATGCATTACCAGCTAACCCCAAGCCCCACAACATCCTCTCATGCTCAGGACGGTACTCTTTCATAACGTCCATCAACTGATAGTTCATGTCATTCTGAACTCGCTCAGCAGCTTCCTTCTTAGCTTGAGTCTCCTTACCAACGATCTGAGTCTTTACTGGCCCGGCTGCAGGAAACGTACTCATCATTGTTTCAGCTTGAAACTTGACCAAAGCCTCAGCCAACAACGGGTGAAACACTCCACATGCTCCCTCCCAAGGCTCCGTCCTCTCCTCAATCTTTAATCCCAACAACTCTAAGCCATCGACATAAGTCTGCATCCATTCTTTTCTGGACGCCAAATCAGAATCAAAGTCACCAATCAATTCTGTCGCAATACTCAATAACTCCTGCTCCCCAATGAAGTCAGCTAAATTATCCTCAAAAGCAATATCGTGATCCTTGCCCATTTCAATATCCACCCCATCAGCGTGAATGCTCACACTCTCAGGATCTTCTATCTCTATCTCTATTTCTGGGCCATCGTTTAATAAATCTTCCAGTCCACTAGGAGCCCGATTAAGTGCTTTTTCCAACATAATTAATCCTTATTTTTTGCAGTTCCAGTCGTGTTATGACTCTTATCATCCCAGTCATAACCCACTGATGTAGGTTCCCCTTTTAACCATTTCTGTATGGATAAAAAGCAACCCCCTCGTTCCCCAAATTTTCCACCGTGCCATGCAGTCGGCAACACCCTTATCGTATCACCAAGTGACGTCTGAGAAAACACCTGATCGTCACAACTGAACTCTATGTCCCCCGTCATAAACACCTCAAACGAATCTACGTTCGGGTGTATATGCGGCTCAATCACAGAATTAGGCTTTACCGTAAACAACTGCACCTGATAAGGCGCATCCCTAAACAACACCACGCCATGAAGATTCCCCGAATAATCCAATCCCATTTCCATAGGACTATTGATCGGTCGATGCGCCATCCAATAATTCATAAACTTTTCTAAATCATCCATTAGTAATATGGAACCTTTCTTCTAAAGTGTCTTGGCTCATCTTCTTCATCCGTATCTAACCTCAAAAAACCACCAGCTCTAAACCGAATCAAAGCCTGCGTACTGCTATCCACCAAGTCATCATGCTCACTATTTGGAAAACTGGCCATCTGCTCAACAACCTCATCCGCCCATCTCGTCTCAGGACACCACACCTTCCCCGACCTGAACAAGTCCGTCACAGAATTCAACCTGACAAACTTATCATTCCCCCTAGTAGGAGTAAATTCACTCACAGGTATCCCCATCCTCCTTAACTCAAAGATCAACGGACTACCCGCAGCTTTCGCCTCAATGATAAAAGCATCAGGACTCCACTCCCGATAATAACTATATGCCGCTTCCTTCAACTCAGGAAACTCCATCCTTCTCTGCACCGCATCCAACAAGATCACGTTCACATCATTAGGGTCTTCATTCAAATTAAACACACCCCATGTCGTACACGCACTAAAGTCAGACCTCTCATTCTTCGTAAAAGCCGTATCCCATGACTGAATAATAAAACTGCAAGGAGGCGGTCTGTCCTCTTTCCATCTCCTCCACCACTCCCTCTTAACCAACGCCCCCTCTTCACCAGTCGGTCTTTGCTGATACTGAGCATTCCACTTACTTATCGGCAACTCATCCCTTAGCGCACTCAGCTCATCCAAACTCCAAAACTCTGGCCACAAAGGATTCCCATTCGGCATGATCGCAGGCAACTCAATCAACTCCCACTGCTCACCCTTCTCCCTCTGTATTGCATCCCTCAATACCCGACCCGTTAAATCCCCATCCCCCCAACGGGTCATCACAATCACAATACTCCCACCTGGCTGTAAACGTTGCCGCGGCCCAGACGTATACCACTCATAAACCTTCGCATAAACATCAGGATTCCCCGCCGCCATCGCAGCTTCCTGTTCTGAATGCGGATCATCAATAATCAACAAATCCGCACCCTTACCCGTTACCGTTCCCCCAACACCAATCGCAAAATATTCCCCATTCTTATTCGTACTCCACCTACCCGCCGCCTTACTATCCTGCCTCAAATTCACCTCTGGAAACACAGTCTTATACTGCTCACTCCCCACCAAGTTCCTAACCTTCCTACCAAACCCAACCGCCAACTCAGCCGTATTCGAACACTGAATCACCTTCTTACTAGGGTACTTACCCAAAAACCAACTAGGCAATAAATAACTCGCAAACTCACTCTTCGTATGACGAGGCGCCATATTGATAATCAACCTCTTACTCTCACCCCTAGCTATCGCCTCAAACTTCTTCGCCATCACCGAATGATGCCTACCCCCAACAAACCCAGGCCACATCATCTTCACATACGCCATAAAACTGTCCTGAGCCTCCTCCCTCAAGACACTCTCCTTCACCGCATACACCTTCTCCATGAATGCTTCATATTCATCCTTACTTAACTTCGATATCAATTCTTCTAAATTCAATCTTTCTTCCTCACAAACTTAATATATACCGGCCTTACACTCCGCCTATTCTTCATCCTCTTCACCGCACCTAACTTCTCCAGCCGATCAATGATCTTCTTCACCCCACTCACACCACTAACCCCCCGTATCTGCGCTATATCCCTATAACTAGGACTACACGCATACTTAACCCAATACCTCTCAATGATCTCATAAACCTCACTCTGAACTGGCGTCATATACCCCCCATCGTATGGAACCCACTACTTTTTATAGGGGGAGGGTTTTCCCTAGTGTATGTTGAGTCGGACTCATCATGCGAATTAGGGGGTGGGGGGTCACTTTGTAAATTTTGGGATAGGGTGTCTGGAATAGTATGTACCTCATTCAGGGACTCCTGAACGCTATTTGGGGGGGTCGGGGATGCGCCCTCGCTTGCTGCCACATCTTCGCCTGGGTAGCCCGTCAATTCTGAAAGTAAAGAATGAGCTTCAACATCGACAACATCATTAGAGCTATCCCTCTTGAGTAGTCGCTTGATCTCTTCGAGCAAATCATCTTTAGCCATTGTTGAATGCTTAGCTTGTTTTTCTACGCTTTGCTCTTTAAACATATCAACACCAGTAATGGAGCCGATAACCCGAGACGCATTGATCTTATCGGAATGCTTAGCTCCGTCATCAAGTAATACTTGCGCCAAACTATCCACAACCAATGCTCTCAATTGTGGGGGCGCATAATATGCCGAGCGCTCAACCGCCAGTCTAACCCGTTCTATCTCTAGGGAAATTTTAGGCGTATTTGCCAACTTATGTGCATCTACACCTATTACGTTAGGATTTGCCTTAGTGTTATACGTCTTCCTATACGCATTGGCTTTGCTCTCCCCATTGATTACGATCTCTTTTACAAAGCGCTTTTGTTTTTCTGTTAATTGTCTCTCCGCCTTATTACTGATTATTGAGCTTATTGGTATTTGATCTAATGCTTCATTTATTTGGTCTTTTGTCATCTTGTGCATAACTGCTCCGCTTCGCTTAATTGGGACAATTGTATGGTGAACAAACGATTAAAACAATACAGACCGCCCGATTTTGTATGTTGAGTCCGACTCATCATTCAATGCTGCAACTAAATGATTACATAGCTTGGTGAACGTAGAACGTTTTTCCCCTAGGGTTTTTAGTTGTTGACAGTTGCAACTCATTGTAAGATTATCCATGCACTTGCAAATAACTGCAAGGGATTACAAGGAGCAAATCAATGAGAGACTTTTTATATATAGGATCAACACCACACGAAGAGGAATGCGCCCAAGTAGGACAAGCAGACTATTCAATTAAAGCAAAAGCAGAATGCAAACGCTTTGCCGAGCAAATTGACCGCCATTACCCATTACCCGATAACGCATCAATGGGTTATCTCAAAATCAAAGCAAATTACCACGATTTTGGAACTTATTACGAAGTTGTTGCAGTATTTGATGATGAATGCGAACTCAGCACCAATTGGGCTTTTTCCATTGAAGCAGATGAGCTTGGAGTATTAAGCAATTGGGACGAACTCGAAACAAACTAAAGGAACAGATAAATGAAAAGCATAGATTATCGAGGTTTTTATATCTACTTTGAAACGCAACACAACGGATCAATTCTAGCTACTGCCATTGGAGACAATGAAACGTTAAGAATGGTTTATTACTTCTACCCAAAACACAAAATCATCAATTCAATTAAAGCAAAAATTAGGAGCCTATAAATGAAAACCTCAAATCTAATTATCTACATTCTCGCAATTGCTTGTTTTATTAGTTGCGTTTTATTCACTCTAAACGGATTTTTGCTTTTTGGCATTGTTTGGCTTGGACTTGGTATTTTAGGATTTTGTTCAGCACTTGAAGAGGAGCTTTTTAGATGAGATACCTAGCCGAATTCCCAGACTATCCCGAGCCCTTACCCCAAATTGAGGGCTTTGAGGATATTTCATACAGAAACGATATTTGCCCATCATTGGGCAAAGAAATACAAGATCAAGTATATCTAACCCTCTTTTGTGATTACCCAAAACTTGAAGACAGAGAAACCCAAGGGCTCAGATATAGCCTATTCATTCAAGACGAAGGAGCAGACGATTACCTATTCACAACGGACGATCTCGAATCAATGAAACACTTCATCAACGGATTTTTGAAAGGAATTGAAAAATGATTAGTTATGATTACAAATTAGCCGAGCATTGGATATGTCCCCTTATTTATGGGGATTGCTCAGGACTTGAAGACGAAGAAGAAAAACAACTCAATGATTTTCTCGATTCACTTCCAAAACATTATTACTTTAAAGCACCAATGCACCACCATTGGGACGTACAAGAAGAAGAATGCGAATTCACAGAAGACGAGATATCGGGACTCATGGCGAATTGTGCAAGCGTTAAATTAATTTTCATCTAAAGGAGCTTAAACATGAAAACGACCGTTTCAATATACGAATTCCGCCATGCTTTCGAAGACTTGCGCCCTGATAACTTTTCTTATGATGGATTAACTTGGCTTTTTAATTACTTTGAAGAACTTGAAAATTCAAACGATCAAGAAATAGAACTTGATGTAATTGCTATATGTTGCGACTACACCGAATCAACTTATGAAGAAATCATTGAATCTTACAACGTTGAAATTGATCCCAACGATTCAAAAGAAGATCAACAAAAACAAATAAGGGATTTTATAGAAACCGATTCTATCGTTATTGGATACGATAATGAAAAACTAGTTTATTTAAACTTTTGAGGAAAACCAATGATTGACCAACTATTAGAACTGATCCAAGAGACAGACCAAAAAAACCAACTAGCCATGCATTACATTGACAATGGAGAACCACAAAAGGCAATGCAGACGCTCGCCCTCAATTACGATCTATTAGGGACAATCCACGATCTATTGAGAGAAATACAAAAAACCGAACGATCATATTATTAAGGGAAAAACATGAAAGGCACAAACGCACCGACCAAGCCCGAATTTATCGGGCAAATTGTGAAATTCAAATCACCACACGCAAACGTCACTCTTTACGATATAGCGCAACTGAACCCAAGATATGGACACTTGGAATGGTGCGCTTTAAATGATCCAACAGAACAACAGAAAACAAACGCAAAGGAGCTTTAAACATGGACGAAAGAACGCAATTCATTAGAGAACAAAAAGAGACTGAAGAAATCGCCAACAACGCATTGGACGAGGCAGTCTATTACATTCAGAGAAAATTGGGCATTGAATCGGGGGATTTTGCGTCCCACTTTTTTAGCGATGGGCTCGTTTTAAAAGAGCTTATCCGATACATTGAAGAAGAAAAACAAGAAGTTTAAAAGACCACTTTTTCATTTTTTGAATCACGCTTGTGTTGTGCCAGTAATGGTGCAGCATGAAAAAACTCGTCCGTTCACCAGGACTGCTTTACTTTTTTTTTGGAGAAAAAAATGTTAATTGAAAATTCTAATAATTGGACTTCCAACCAAATATATCAGAGCTTTTACCCCTCTGATTCACAGTTGCCATTAGAGCTAATGGAGCACCTTTGCTCTGTTAATGATGTTCTTTTGACTGATAACGTCATTAACCTATTGCGCTCCGCTTATGCGGAAACAAAATACAGAGTCACGCTTGAGGGAGTCAGACTATGAAATACCCCGAAAGTATTTTAATAAATTTAGGCTTTAAATTCGAAAAGTGTTTGACAACAAACGATTCTCGGATTATTGCTAATGATATCCGAACTTTATTAAATGAATTGAGTCCCGAAGATCAAACGGAGGCTAGGAAATTAATAGAGGTCGGACGTAAAGAGGCTAGATTAAATTAACTACAAGGAGTGTAAAAATGGGATTCTTTTCTAAAACGTGCGCTAAAACGCATATGCCAATTGTCAGCAACTTGAGAGGCTATCCACGCTTTCACAACGTTGCAGCATTAAGACCAAATGGCGAAATCGTTAAAGGTGTTTACGATGGATATGGACGAGTCAATGATGTTGAATTAACTGATGATTGGGACGATGTTAAATTGGTTTTACTATCCAATTATGACAATGAAACATTCCATGATCTCGGAAAATCTAAAACTGAATTGGGTCAGGGATGGTTTATGGACGATCAATTTTTGCTTTTTTGCTCGCTCAAGGATAGCTTTAAATCTTACGCTGAATACAAAAAGTATTTTAAAAAATACGCTAACTGGCTTTGAAAGGATTGAAATGAAACATCTATATGTATTGGTCGAAGAGGTAGACGTAATCGCAGTATTCACAGACCGAAAAAAAGCGGAAGAGTACGCAAAGATTAACGGCTTGAGAAATTACTACATTCAACAAACACAATTAAAGGATTAAAAAATGATGCTCAACATTGGCGCTATCAGACGATGCCTAGAACTTTACAAGTATCACCTTTGCCATTGCAAGGATGAAGACGATATATATGGTGATGAAAACTACAATGAGGCTACCCGAACCCTCATGGAATTCGAGCTTATGCTCATTGAAAAGGTCAGACAAACGCATTCAGTAGACCAATTAAAAGCCCGAATAAAAGATATAAAAATAGCTGAGATCAGGGAAAAAATGAAAAGGAGCACATTCGAAAATGTAATGGGTGAACTATTGGAAGAGGGCTTTTTCCCTCTATCCGAAGAATGCGAAACCTATATGAGTGAGCAAGTCGGGTCTGCTGACATTGTGATACTGCCATGAGGTCGCAGCAACAAAGAGAAAATCAGGTCAAACAAGGGACAGATTTTCTCGCTTGTGTCACGCTTTGGCTACTAATTTATTTTGGTTTAATAGCTTTACAATCCCTTGCGAAAATTTGAACAACCCTAGGCGAAGATGATAATCATTTCCATCCTCGCCTTTTTTATCGCTTATCCAATAAGGCAAACCTGTTTGTACTGCTGCCTTCTCCCCTGTTTCGCTCTCATCGTTATCCGCTATTACGATTCCTGAGTCACACTTACTCGCTAACTTCATCAGATTGTTTGCTGAAAAACAAACGTGAATCCGATATCTAACCTTGTGGTTTTTCAAAGCTAGCCTCACGCTTAACGCAGTAGCGTAACCCTCGCAAAAAATATCCACTCCATGATTATCAATAATGAACTCAGCTTCACTACTCTTTTGTCCATATAGAAACTTCTTCTCTCCATTGACGTTAATCATTTGACAACCGACCAAATGCTCGCCAACACGCATTGGAATAATAAGCATTGGCCCATCTTGATGCTCGAAAACATAACCCGATTCACCCTCGAAACCTTTCTTTCTCAGGTATGGATGGTGTGCGAACGTGCAATTTTTAAGGATGTGTGCAGCCTTATCAGACGCTTGCTTTTGTAACTGCAAAATACGCTCTGATTCACGCTTAGCCATTTCCCGATACTTCACTTGATCCAAGTATGAAATTGAATCAGGCTTCCAAGTAATGATCTTGTCGTGAACTGCATGATTCTGAACGAACGCATGAGTACCCATGTACTTAACTGCCCCATTCTTTGACCTTGGATGATCCTCCGTTGGATACCTTTTCCATATGCCAATCGGAGGATATGAATCAATTAATATCCCTTGATCTCTACAAAAATCTATTAAATCCATTAACGTGCCTTCTTCATTTGTCTGATGTATCGTTTGATCCCTAGGTCAACAAACTTAACCACTTCTGCGCTTGGTGTAGCTTCTACACTAGCCAAACCCTTGGGCCACACGCCAAACTTTTCCCTGTAAACGTGTGCAGCCCTCCCATTACTCCACCCATGATGGTTGATAAAGTAATTCAACTGCGACCACCATGCCTGTTTATCCGCACGAGCTCCGAGGGTAGTCAACTCCTCCATCTCTCCAGGAACTGCTTCAACTTTGTTTTTGCGCTCCCTTACATGACCACAGTTGGAGCAAACGTCCATGTACCCAGGAAAATAAGCCTCACACTTTGGACAAGTAGCCTCTTTCTTTTCCTTCTCACTTGGCTCAGGTCTGGTTTTTTCTGCCCCATCGTCTAGCTCATCTACCCCTTCTGAATAAACCCTTTCCCACTCTTCCCTGAATCGCAGATAGTTACCCGAATGATCTAGCCACAAAGCAAAATCCTTCCCCTCGCAGCCACGCATTACCCTACCCATCTGCTGAATATGGCTTGATAAAGACTTTGAAAACGGACGAGCTGACACACCAATCCGTACGTCTGGAACATCGAAACCCTTGGTCAATATGTCTGTTGCGATCAGCCCATGTATCTCTGTATCAGGACGAGCAAAGTCTTCGATCACATCTTTCTTAAATTTATCATCATCTCTGTAAGATACGGAGATAAAGTTAAAGCCTTGCTCTGCAAAGCTGCGAGCTAAGTCTGTCCCATGCTCCACCCCTGAGCAGAACACAATCGTTTTAACTGGCTTGCCAAAAACTTCATGGGTTTTCTTGATCCACTCCCGAACAATGTCACCAGTAATGACTTTGCCCCTCTTTGTTGCCTCCTTTTGTGACCACTCGCCAGCAACTTTCTTAGCCCCTGTCATATCTATTTCTTTAGCAATGAACACTTTAAGAGGAACCAGAACACCCTGATCAACCAAATCTTTGGTGGTCACAGTACAAACAATGTTGTCATAAATGTTCCCCAATCCCTTGGTAAATGGCGTAGCAGTCAAACCAATTACCCTGATCTCAGGATTCTGCTTGATGAACTCGACTGTCTGCTCCCTAGTCTGATGGCATTCGTCAACGATCAATAGCTTTAACTCAGGAAACTCATTGCGTTTCTCTAAGGTTTGAGCAGAGCAGACTTGAATCAGCTCATATGGACGATAACGCCAATGCCCTGACTGTAGTACCCCATGCTCTATGGAATACTTCTCTAGTCTTTGGGAGGTTTGATCGCATAGAACGATGCGATCTAAGATCATTGCTGCACGATTACTCTTCTGCTTTGTTGCTTCAAGTAATGCGATGGCCATCTCTGTTTTGCCAGCCCCTGTTGGGGCATACAGTATTTGCGACTTGTTGCCTGATGCAAAGCCTTTACGCAAAGCATCAAGCGTGTTGACCTGATAAGGTCTTAACTCTAAACCCATTATGATTCTCCACTACCAACACTTATGCTCGTTGGCTTGAGCGTTCTTCTATTCTACTTCCTATCCATGACATGACGTTTACAGCCATGCTATTGCCCAATGCTTTGTATCTCAAACCATCAGGAGATTCAGACTTACCACGCCAAGGGATGTTGGTGTGATTGTCTGGAAAACCTTGCAACCTTTCGCATTCGACTGGAGTCAGCCTTCTAACCGCATTGGTTAAAACTGTACCAATTGATTCACTCGCTCCACCTACTGGGCTTTTGATGGTTTGATTCACATCACTAACCGAATAGTTATAGGTATCAAATGCTTTAGCTACAAAGGTTTGTGCATGATGGCTTTGAACTGATGGCCACAAAGCGCCTATCGCATTAGCCACTTCCAATTCAGTAGCACTAAAGGTGTTAGCTTTAGCATCTTCCCTGATTGAATATGCAACTAAGTCAGTAAACTCTTTGTGATCTCTTGCCGTCACCGTACTAGCCAATGGAGTATCCCCATATGAATCACTTCTCTGTCTGTTAAAAAAGTTAACCAATGGAACATTACCACCGCCAGTCCCCCATCTAGCAGACACCGTGCTGCATACATCACCCATCTCTTTGACCCTCGAATCATTGGGATGGTTTTCATAAACAGTTGGTATTAGTTTGCTTGATGTTCTGTTAAATCCGTCTGTTCCTGAGTCTTTGTAGTCTCGCGCTTGGAGTGGGCCACTAACGTCAATGCTTCCAAGAGCACTTTGGGTAGCTCCTTGCCTCTTTTCTCTGCTCGGCGGAGGATCCCCCGACATGCAAGAGGGCTCAAAAAGAACTTCTGCGCTATCCCTCCAACCTCCAAGACTTCCGACAACGAACACACGGCGGCGTCTTTGGGCCACTCCGAAGTATTGAGCGTCAAGCACTCTGTAGCTGAACCCATACCCGAGTTCCGCCACCGCCCCGAGGAAGGAACCAAAATCCCTTCCTCCATTTGAACTGAGGACGCCAGGTACGTTTTCCCAAATAAACCACTTGGGCTTAAAGCGGTCAAGTATTCCACAATAGACAAGGGCGAGATTCCCTCTAGGGTCTTCAAGTCCTTTTCTGAGTCCTGCAACTGAGAAGGATTGACAGGGAGTTCCTCCCACAAGAAGGTCAATTGTTCCAATGTCCCACTCCTTATATTTGTTCATATCCCCTAGATTTGGGACGTTTGGATAGTGATGCTTGAGCACCGCACTTGGGAATGGCTCGATCTCTGAGAATGCGACTGGCTCCCACCCCAGTCCATGCCAAGCAGATGTGGCAGCTTCTATGCCACTACACACAGATAAATATCTCACAGAACTCTCTTTTGCATGATAGCCACTTGGCGTTTCAACTGAGCATTCTCTCTCTGATACTTATCCATACTGGTCTTCAGGGCTCGGTTATCAATCTGCAATAGCTCGATCTCCTCCCTCAAAGCCTTGATGGTTTCTTCTGCTGCGCTCTTGTCTGAGTCAGAACCACCCATCATGGATACGGCTAACTTATCACTAAGCTCTTCATTCTTCTTGGTCAGATACTCGATTACTTCAGCATTCTGATCCCTCTCAGGTACACCAATGTCCACCTCTTCTGGCTCGACAACCTTGCCCTTCTTACGCATAAACTCCTTGCCGTTGCGCTTAACAACAACTTTATCAGGCTTGTTTGTTCTGTATTTGCCTACAAAGGTATGCGATACGCCCATCCACTTGGCTATTTCTGAATCAGTCCACATGGATATCTCTGGGTCTTGGAGAGCATCAGAAAGAATTTTTCTCTTGTCTTCAGTAGTCCAAGGCAAACCATGCTTATTGGCTTCCCAACATGCCCACTTGTAATCCCTGAGCGTGCCTGTCTTGACTTCAGCTTCTATGCGAAACTTCTTACTGTTAACGTGAGCAAAGTACCTGTGCCATCCGTCAGCCAGTAGCAGATCACCCTCTATCCGATACAAAACTATAGGCTCAAAGATTTCTCCATGAGACATTTTGACCGCATACTCTTCGATCTTCTCGTCATTGATCTCTATCCTTGCTTGATAGCTCTTCTTTAAATTGATATCGCTGATTGAAATTAACATTTACTTCCCCTGATTCATTGTCCAACCCAAGAGGAAATAGCTCCACTTGGTATTAATATTTACGTTTGAGTATTTATGGCCCGTCCAAAGTTCAGAGATATCCCTTCCCTTTGTTGCCATGTAATTCTCAAATGCCGTTCTCGCTTGCTTCATCTGTATGCTCCTCGCACTTATGTTTCTCCGCTACTAAAATTGAACTGAAAAAAATCCCACATTCTTTGCAACGATAGATAACACCCACAACCACTTTTGTCTTTTGGTTGCGAATGCCGTCATCGTCACGCTGACTGTAGGTTTTAATCGCTTCGATCATTTCTTGCTTTCATCATTTCATCTGCCAATGTATATGCGTCTAATGCAATAACACTTGCTGGCGCATCTTCATAATCAGGTCTTCCATTCATTGTTTGCATGGCTAATCCTGCGAACCAATCCCTCAAATCCATACCATGCTCTTGCGTATTGTGTGGGTCAGCAAATGCTTTCATGTTTACTCCTCTGTTGGCCATACGCTATAAACTGCTGGCTTGCCTTTTAAGCTCAGCTTTCCCTTGGTCGTGGATACAAATTCACTAGGGCTTACTTGTGGTAAATCATTGACCCACAATGGAGTCACCGTGCAGCCTTGCTGAATAGATCTGTCTACCCTGATTGTCTCGGTGTTCTCACAAATGAACGACTGTCCATCCTTTTCGATCAAAAGCCACTTCGTTTTTCTCATGTTTTTTCCTTTTCAATAATTGCTCTAGCTCGTTTGTTAATAATTGTCTTGGTCACATAGTCTGTCGCTAACTCTATGTCCTTTACTGTTGAGGCTTCTAACTGAGAATCATGCAACTCCATTACAAAGTTGATAGCCTTAAGCTCTGGGCCTTTGACTATAAACCTGTAATTCATATCCACCCCACGCTTGGCGCAGTCGAACAGTGCGTCCTGTGCTTCCTTGATTTCCTTTGCATACTCAGAACCAATGTCTGCCTTGGCTAAAGCTTCTGTGATGTTAAATGCGTTAATCAATGTATCAATGTCATCTTTGACCGCAGTACCCAGGCGCAAAGCTTCTAGGGCTAAATGATTCTTCAATTGGAGAGATACCAACTGATCCTTCATGCTGCTCATGCTTTGCATACCCGACATGACATAAGCCATTGTGTCCAAAATAACTGGTCTGGGCCTGTACTTTGATCTTTTCCTCAAAGCTCTTTCTCCTTATCGCTCTCCAATACTCTAAGCCCACAAAATAAAAAGAATGCAAACCAAGGATGATCATTCATAATCAAATAAATGATTGCAGCAATCAACACTAGATTTGTAATCAGTTGAAACCAATATGCGTTCATGTATTGCGTTCCTTCAGTTCGGCTTCTATGGCTCGGTAAATATCTTTAATTTGAAAAGTTCCCATAAGCCGAATTTTTAACACTCTATGCAAATCATCAAGTTCTTTGTCCGTCAGACCTATCCATTCACGCTCAGGATTTTCCATTTGGACAATCAATGAAGATTCTTTAAGCATCTGCCCCTTGAGCAGTCGGTTAACATCATCTTTGTTGAGATACAGGTTGTCGTGCCCCGCATTAAAAGTTCGTGTTAGTCTCATGTGTT
>Ga0214164_1000890_pt1 | contig 18358 bp, 17 predicted proteins | sample TroBogepilimnion_13_FD_153003 | JGI IMG/M metagenome (GOLD analysis project Ga0214164, IMG submission 153003) | Freshwater microbial communities from Trout Bog Lake, WI - Practice 03JUN2009 epilimnion v4 | ecosystem: Environmental > Aquatic > Freshwater > Lake > Epilimnion/Euphotic zone ...
GTAATCGGTACAGGTTTTGTTGTTGATGAAAGTAACCTTACCATCACTTAAAGTAAATGTCCGCTTTAATTGACCGGCAGGTATTTTTCCTTCAATGTGGTAGAGCAGGTTTTCAATCGGGGCCTCGCCATCATCGAGGGTAATGAAATTGAAAAACTCAAACACCCGTGCATCTGATAAAGAACGCAATTCTGTATTCGGAAAGCCGCCGCCCATGGCTACCTTCACATCCGGGTAGTACTTTCTGATCCACTGGGCGCAGCGGAAAGCAGAATACAGATTACCGGGGAAGGGCACCGATACTGCAACCAGTAAGGGTTTTACTTTAGCCATCCTTTCTTCCAGAATGCCGGTCAATATCTTATCAACATAGCTATGCTCTCCTTGTAAGGCCGCATAGAGTTTATCAAAACTATTGGCACTTCTGCCCATCCGTTCTGCATAGCGGCTGAACCCAAAATGCGGGTCTGCGCATTCTGCAATCAGGTCCGACAGATCTTCGAGATACATGGTAGCCAGGTGCTTGGCTTTATCTTGTATACCCATGCTGCCAAATGCCCATGCAAGGTCATCGAGCTGGCTAAACCGAGAAGCCTCAGGCAGGAAATTCCGTTTGCAGATAAGTTGCGCCAGAGTTGGGTTTTTGCCCTGCAGAAATCCAGTTACGGCATCAATGGTATTGATATAATCTTCCTGTAGTGTTATTATTCTCTGTGCATTCTGGGAGTGAGTGCTGGTCTGTTTATTAATATAAGTAAACAATTGAGTTAATCCATCACTGGAAAACAAAGCCAGCGTAACCTCAATACCCAAATCAGCCTGAAAGGAAGTTATGTTCTTAGTATTCAGAAAACCCTTCAGATACGCTGTAGCAGGGTAGGGCGTATTGAGTTGCGTAAAAGGCGGGGTGATTAAGAATACTGTTGCGCTCAAATGAAATGTTTAGGTGCAAAAATAGTTTTAATAGTTGGGAATGGATAGCCTGTTTGTCGTAGTTTCCTTAATGCATACAATTACATTTAACTTATTGGCAACTGACGAATTAAAATTGAAAAAGCAAACTAAAGAACTATTAAAATACATTTAATGTTATTTTTATGGAATGAAAATATATTTCAAAATATGAGACGGAAGCTATTGATCAGTACAACCTGATTTTAAACAGGTAACTCATCTTAATCTTCCAATTAGTATTAACAGCTAATAATTTATTGCTAATTAAAATATTGTTAAGTGTCATTCTATGTTTCAAATTGTCGCCTCAAGATTAATTTTATTCCAGTTTTTTGCGTCAGAATTGCATCATTCTGCCTTGGCATCTGGTTTGCAGGGGTTCTTTATAAACAGTAGGAGGATACAGATAAGCTGATGAAAAGACCTGTAGCAATAGTACTGTACATGTAGCTGATTTGAACTAATTGGTTGATATACCTTTCATGAATGATACCACTTTATGGAGCACGCAGGAGCATCAAATATTTTAGACGACAGGCGAATTAAACTTCTGAATTATTTATTGCAAAAAAATAAAATCCCTCAAAAGGGAGAGTTTGATTTGCGACAATTAATTGCCGACATCCGGCCTGAAGAATATAGAAAATTGTTTGCAGAGAATCCCGAATTTGAAGCAATTTGGCAGGATGTAGACATGTCGGAATCGCTGACTAATTTCCTTGTTGATAATGATCTTGCCAAACATAATGGTGAAAACCTGAAGCTTACCGGAGTGCGCGGAAAGGACCTACAGGAACAGGGGAGTTATGGCAAATTACTTGAGGATGAGCGTTATATTACCAACGAAGCGCGCAGGGTAAGTGAATTGGAAATGGAAGCACACCGGATGGCTCACAGACAGTATAAAATCAATATACTGATCGCGTTTGGAACCTGCATGGCGGCGGTTTACTATTTGTTGGAAATATTGAATGGCTTTTTAGGCTTCTACCATTATCAGCACTGAGATAATGCCCCAGGCTCCAAAAATTGAATTATTGAATTGTTAAAAGTATTGCTACTATTACATTTACAATTCCAGATTGCAGGCGGTAACCATTAATGTGAGCTAACCAATCTTGCGGTGGTTCTGAACAAGGCGTATAACCCAGGCTACATTTTTGTAAGTGCTAAAACAAATACTGCATTAATTGTTTCAGTCGTATCGCCTCCGGTAGAGCTACCATATGGAATATTTGTTGTTGCTGTTTCCTGTAGTGTCAAATTTAAGGTGCCTCCGCTTAAACTTCCCGAAGCATTAACAACCGATTTATTTCCGCAACCATCAATAACTGTTGTAGTTGGCAGGCTAATAGAATTACCGCTTAAAACAAACGATACTACCGTACCCCCCTTACATGTCCCGTTGTTCTGAACAATTACATGATTCCCATCGCTGCCTGCAATAAAAACTAAAGTATCCGAAACTGTTCCATAAAGGACACCATTTTCCGTTAAATTTCCTGGTCCAGCCCAACTACCTATAAAATTGGAACTATCAGATGATGAACCCGATTTTTTGCAGGAATCAGTAACTATAGCAAGTAATAAAAGGCTGCTTATTACGATAGTATATTTTTTCATTTTGGGGTATATTTATCCCCTAAATGTAATCATGTTTTTCATGTAATTGTCAATTGCTCCTATATAAAACCTGATATTTCTAAAAAAAACGGGTACTTGATTGGAATATTTCTGATTGCACCCGCACACTCGTTCCAGATGTTGCAATTTTCATTAGCAATCAAAAATATAGTCTATTTTAAATCAAGGGTCTAATTGATCCAATGTTTATTTTATTTGGTATTTAAGCCCTTTTAATTACACTTATTTACCACTCTTGCCATAACTATTCGTTATTTCTTTCATGGCAACTTCACCTGTTTCAAGAAGTGATTTCAGATTCGAGATTATCAGCGGCCAACCACCGGAGACCGCCTCAATGAATCTGGAATCTGCCAAATCAATACTATGCGTTATTTTCAGTTTTACTGCTTCATTCATCTGTTCCAGTTCTATTTCACAGCGGGTATATCCCTCTGCTTTTAATTCAGCTTTCGATTCATTACGCCATTTAATAACTATGCGTTCAGGTGGTAAGATTTCCAGTATTTCGCCAGAGTCGGCTGGTCTTCCATCATCATAGCCCATAGCCCATTGGGATCCTGCTTCCCAGTCGCATTGGATATTCAGGCCACCACCCCACCATTGTTTTATCATTGCCTGGTCTGTGAGTGCATGCCATAATTGGCCCCGGGTAGTTTTGATGTAACTTACATAAACGAACGCTGATTTCATCTTTTTGTTTTTTTTGTTTTATCAATATTTTTTAAAAGCCGCTCCCTGATTACTTCATCCCAGCCATCTGAGCAACGGGTATAGCACTCCATTTCCGGTAACAGACCATCGTGGGTAAACCGGAAGTGTTTTGACACCTTCAGCAGTTATCTCAAATACCATTTTCGTATTAGTCCATTCCCTCTTATTCTTTTCCAGCCAGTCAAGATAGCTTTCTGTTACAAGCCAGACAATTTTACTGCCGGGTATAACCTCAATCAACCTTTGTTTTGAATAATGTGCACCAGGATGGAGGATGGTAAATTCATCGTTCAGCTTAGCGCTAAGGCCTTCAAAGTCTTTGCTCCACCATTTTGAAACATCGCAGATGTGGTTATAAACTTCCTCAGGAGTTTTATCAACTTCAAAGATTATGGTGTAACTATTGTTTTTCAATTTTTTGGGTCGCCTTTATTGAATAAAAAAACTGTGTTCCATTCTGAATTATTTTGTCGGCTGTCTGAAAACACCTTCACCGGTGGTGATGTAGGAAAATAAACTCGTTTTAATCCAGTGTGTCCAGCCAGGGACACAGTCGTTGTAGCATTCCACCTCGGATGTAAGGCCTTCATGTGTGAAGGTCAGCTCAGCTCCATCCTTGTTTTCCCTGATGTCGAAAATCAGCCGAGTGCCCGCCCATTCCTTTTTATCGGTATACCAGGGCATATTGCAATCGGTTACCAGCCAAACCACCCTCTTGCCGGGGATCAATTCGGTTACTGTAAAGTTGAAGAAAGAATCTCCGCTCATCTTTACATTAAATGTGTCATTTTGTTTTTCGGCGCTGCCGCAAAAGGTTATGCCCCACCAGCCAGGCAAATTGCTGATTTTGTTGATTATCTCTGATGAACTGATGTTCGCAGATATACTGCAGTTAAAATTGTTCTTTTCCATTTGATTCTTTTTTATGCAAAATTAGGATGGCATTATCCTTTAGTATTGTACAAATCGGAACTTATTATTGTTGCCGTCTAAAATATAACAATGAAATTGAACGAAAAAATTCACATTGAGTACTACAAAGTAAGCAACACAATTTTATGATTAAATCAATGAAGGTGATTTACAAAAATCAGTTATTTACTTCTTGTTTATATGTATGTTTCTTTATTAATAGCCGAATTATCTACTTTAATTGATAAAAATATTTCGTTCCAGGAATTTTTGTCAGGTAGCCTGAAAAGTTTTTACTTATATTTTCAAATTGCAGTGAATCCTCCGGTACAGAAATAATATACTTAACCCCTTCCGATTTCATGGTTAATAAATAATGCACGTCAGGACTGTCAATGAGTGAATTGAAAATCTGCCATCTGTATACATTTTTACCGCATAAATTAAAGTGACCTTTAGATCTATCCATCGAACACCAGTATTTACCATAATCTGAACTCGAAAGCATAATTCCGTAATCCTTCATTCCCGGATTCACAGCTATTAAGCCATCGTTGTATTTGTTTGTTTTTAATTCTTTTATATTTTCTTCATACCAGGGGATGTTATAAGAATCTGTAAGATAGGTGTAATTGCTTTTGGCTTTTTTAGCCAATGCTTTTACTGTAACACAACTCCAGATGACCATTGAAATAATCAATGTGTATTTTACATTTTTCGAAATGTTATTATTGTAAAGCAGGAGTAATAAGCCGATTATTGCAAATGTATCCAATAAATAAATAATGGAACTGATGAATTGTATAACATTGAATGTTGAATCCAGAATCAGGGCTCCGTTGTTCAGCGCTGTTTCCATATGTAAAACAGAAGCGATCAGTGTAGTACCAATGAGTGATAAAATACCAGCTAAAAAAAACTCATTTAACCTTGCTTCTTTGCTCCGGGCTAAAGAAAACAAACCGATTAACTTAATACCAATCTTCCATGAAAACGTGAAAAAAATCACGGCGAAAATTATAATATTGTTTAAAATACCGGTTGAACTCCGGTAATACCAATCGGCAAAAAGGCCTGTAAAATAACCGTATTTTAGACTTACAACCTGGACGAGAGGCCATGAAAGGTAACATACTTTATAAGCAATAACCATTATGACAATTGCTGACAACATATATGGGAGATAGCTGGCTATTTTTTCTTTCCTGAAAACTGTTCTCATTGCAATTATTGAGCCTATAAAAAGGATATAAGGCACAAGCATTGCCATTTTTACTGTTATCAATAAGCCCATTGAAACAGTAAATAATAGTTTATCCAGGCTCGTTTTTTTAATTTTCCAGTCAATATTTATAAACAGCAACAGGCTGTAAAAGACAATTATAAGGCTGACAGGGTAGGTGATGGTACTGGCATGAGTTACAAAGTCCATACCTGAAAAAATGATTTTAATGACTTTAATTTTTTGAAAATGACCCGGATATATGGGTGTCAGAAGAATTGGGAGGAAAACAGTGAGGAAAATAAATAGAAAATTATTTCGGGCTACCTTATCTCTCAAGAAATAATAACATAATTCATAAATCATCAGGTAGTTCAGTAATTTGTAGAAAAGGATGGCGAGGCCCCATAAAGCCTGATGCGATGATATGTCCAGTAATTTTGCCCACATAGCAGGAATGAATGAACCCAATATCTGGTAATTAATTGCCGAACCTGTTTCAAACGCGGCATTATAAATGCTCCCATGTCTCAATGAAGTTACTATTGATGTAAAATAATAGCTGTCTGAAATATAGATTTCGTTACCAATCTGTGAGCCATTAATTATCTTAGAGAGTTCGCCCCATGGAGAAACAATGGCAAGGGCTAAAAGAATCAAGATTATTATAAATGTATTATAGCGTATCTGTTGAAAAGAAAATTTCAGGTCAACCTTAAAAATTAAAGTGACTGATAAGCTTATAACAGACATAATACCAATAATCTGCATGGGATTCATTGGTGTAAAAAGCAGCACCGAAAATAAAAGGCCTCCAATAAAAACAGACAGGGCTGTGAAACTAAGCGGCAATAATAAATCAACTAATACAGAATGCATTAAAACAGAAGCTCCCAATATATAAAAACACAGCAGGCTGATGAAAAACGTAATGGTATTGGTAATAGTTGCTGTATGTGTGAGCAGGAGCACTAAATCTAACAGAAGAAATAGTAAAAGCAATTCGGAAACAGGTAATAGTATTTTTTTTCTGTTAATGCTATATGTCATATAGGTAAATTAATATAAGCCTGCCCCGTAATCTCTTTTTAGAGCATTACCTGGCTGAAATATTGACCTGAGGCTGAAAATGTTTATTGGCTATTATACGCAAATATAGCATATCCTTTAAATTAATAGTGGAATCTCAAAATGGACAGGTAAACCCACAGAGCTATTAAGTAACGATGATAAAATAAACTACACTTCATTTTGTATTATTTGCATGCGCAATTAACTCGTAATGTTTGGTAGCCAGTTCATTGCTGCTGTTTTGAAGGTCGGTAGGGGTACAACCGGTGAACCGTTTAAACGACCTGATGAAATGGGACTGATCGTGGTAATACTGGTAAATATGGTCTTTTAACCCTTGCACTGGTAATCCGGTTGAGTACGCTTCATAAAACTGTTTAAACCGGATAATTTCCGCGAGGTTTTTGGGGCCTGTTCCCAGGTGTTCCGAAAATTTTTTGTTCAGCCATCGCGTGGTGTAACCGGTTTCCTTTTCCAGTTGAGCCACCGTTATCAGGCCTTTAGAGCCGGATATTCGATTGATACAATAATCATAAATTGTGTCGGATGCTGACTTGCCCAACTTTTTGATAAGAAACTGCTGCAGGAGTTGTAACTTCAAATTTAAAGCTTTTGCATCGGCCAACTGTGCTTTAAGCTCGTTTAATTGGTTGCCGAAGAGGTCCGCGACTTCCACTATTTGATTTTTGACCTCCGTATAAGATAAGTAAAACAGACGATAAGCCCCGAGCGGGTTAAATTCGATGATTATAGTGCCGGTCTGTGCATCTTCTGCCGGATCAAGCATCACAGGTTCATCTATTAGTCCGGTTAGGCTAAGCTCATTTTCATTTTGTACGAAAGTGTTGCCAGCTATATTCGCAATTATACCGTTGCGGCAGGTGAGCGTAAGTTTAAAATTGGCATTAGGCACAATCAGCTTCCTGTCGAGGGCAGGCAGGCGGCCACTACTCTCAAACACATACATTTTGGCAATGTATGGGCTCAATAATGGATGAGGTGAAACCGGACTGAATCGGAAGGATGTCATTGGTTCGCAAAGCATTTATCGTTCAAATATAATAAAGGCAAATGAATATTTCCCATATTTGGCAATTGTTCCCGTTTTTATAGATTTGTGTAATGAGACGAATAAATCTTGCAAATATTTCCTGCACAACCTTGAGGCTAAAATTAGCTCGATTCACTTTACTATGCATTTGTCTGCATGTTTATGGAAATTGTTATTCCCAATTGTCAGTATTAAAAAACGTGCAGCAAAACAGGTTTGCCGGGAAAGCCTATATAAAGAATGAAATGTATGACAGCGCTTATTTAGCTATCAGCAAATTTGTAGAGAATGAAATCTATGCTAATCCTTATGACTATTTGAATTATTCACTTTGTAATTACAAAATTAAAGATACTTTTAATTTTCAGAAGTATTTAACCAAAGCTGTGGAAGGTGGGGTTGATTCCGGAACAGTTAAAAATTACCTGAGGAAATTGACCGGCAACGATAAAATCTTTTTAGATAATTATTTAAACCTCAATTATGAGCAACTGCGCAAAAAGGGCTGGTTAAAGTATGATACTGTATTGATCAATGAAGTTAATTCAATTGAGCATTTAGATCAGTATGCACGAAATGAGTTTGCAAAGCTGGTCGCTGCTAAAACAGATTCCAACTATAAATACCTGGGCTATTTGCAGAAACAGGCCGACTCTATCAATTATGTTCGGGTAGCCAGCTTATTCGAATCCGGCAAATTTCCGGGTTACCACAACTGCGGAGCTTTTGCCAGCCTAATGGTTACATTAATACATCTGGGTGATAATCAGGAAGATCAATGGGAGTTTCTTTATGACAGACTGAAAACCGAGGTATTGGCAGGAAATATCCTGCCCCTTGAAGTTGCTACCATTACCGACAATCATTTTCAGAGAGGCAAGGGAAAATTATGTAGTTTTTACGGACAATGGACAGGCCGGACTACCGAGCTATGCGATTGTAAAAATGTGGATAAATACAGGGCCATTATTGGTCTTGAAGACCTGCAATCGGAATACAAAGCGAATGGTAAAACGTTACCTGAGTGTTATGAGCCAATATCTGCACAGGAAAAAAAATAATTCCATCTTATTTTTGTAATTACTTGCTTATGGTGTTAATTGAAATTATAAATTATTAATTTAAAATAATTGCTGTAACTCCCATATTTGTGCTCGACATTTGTTGATCCAAATCAGCCGATTTTCTCTGTAAAAATTTTGTTATAATACAAATTAAACTTTATCGGGATTGGGATAGGTCAACAGAATTAATTATTTTCGCCACTTAACTATATAAACTAGCTGATTTACTATTTCCCCGTTAGGCGGAAATACTATAATATTGTGTATGAAGCGTATCTTACTCCTAACAATAACACTGTTCTCTGGTCTTGTCAATTCGTCTTTCGCCAAAGAAGCTGCTGGTTATCATGTACATCTCAAAATTACCGGCAAAGACACTATGGTCTATATGGCCCATTATTACGGTAAGCCATTGCCAAATATTTACAAGCGCGATTCAGCCAGGTTCGATAAAAACGGTAATGCCGATTTCAGGAGTAATGATACCGACTTTGTAGGGGGCATTTACATCATGCTCATGGGCGATAGAAAAACGTATTTCGAATTCCTGATCAATAAAGGAGACGATTTCTCTGTTACTGCCGATCTTGCCAAACTGCCCGATGGTGTAAAGTTTAAGAATTCTCCCGAAAACGAACGTTTTCAGCAATACGTTGACTTTCTGAAAGGTTATGGCGAAAAACAGCAAGGTTTTCAGAAGCAAATGGCAGATGCAAAATCTGCTGCAGATTCGATAGCTATCCGTAAAAAAGCTTCAGAAGCAGCCAAAGAATTGACCAACTACCGCAACGATTATATTAAAAATCACGAAGGCACTTTGCTTTCCAATATCTTTAAAGCCCTCGATGTGCCTCATGTGCCCGATGGGCCTCATTTCCTAGAAGACGGGGTTACAAAAGATTCTGCTTTCGCCTACAATTATTATAAATCTCATTTCTGGGATGGCTTTAATTTCCACGACGACAGGCTAATTCATGCACCAATATATGATGCCAAACTGGATGAGTATTTCAATAAACTGGTACTGCCATGGCCCGACAGTGTAGAAAAAGAAGCCGATGTGATATTAAGAAACGCTCAGGGGTCAAAAGATGTATTCAAGTACTCCCTTTGGTGGCTTACCCGTTTTGTAGAGAACAGCAAAATAATGGGTATGGATGAGGCTTTTGTGTACCTGGTGGAGAATTATTACATGAAGGGTGAAGCTTTCTGGCTTTCGCCCGATGAACTGAATAAGTACCTTGACCGCGCACAGAAAATTGCTCCAAATGTAATTGGTAACCTGGCACCTGAAATTAAACTCCCCAATGTTATTTCTAAAAAAGAGGAAAGTATGCAGGCTGGAAAAGCCAATTACACTTTACTGATCTTCTATTCACCAAGTTGTGGTCATTGCCAGAAAGAAATACCTGAAATTGATTCCCTATACCGCTCTTATCTCAAGGATAAAGGGGTTAAGGTATTCACAGTTGCTACCGAGGGTGAAGAAAAAGCCATTACCGATTTTATTACCAAAAACAAGCTGGAAGACTGGACCAATACATGGGACCATGAACGCAGCGGCGACTGGAAAGGAAAATATGATGTTTACAGCACACCTACCATTTACCTGCTCGATGACCGCAAGATTATAAGGGGTAAAAGGCTTGACCATACCAATCTGGGGAGCCTGGTAGATATGCTGGAGAAAAAAAATAAAAAATCAACTAAATCGAAATCCTAAAACAAAAAGTATACAATGCGTAAATTGTTATTAACATGCCTTACTGCCGGAATTTCTGTTATGACCGGTTATGCCCAGGCCTTATTTACTTATGGACCAAACTCTGTTTCTAAAGATGATTTTCTCAGAGTCTACAAAAAGAACAGCATCAACAAGAAGCCCGATATGTCGGATACAGCCCTGAGAAGCTACCTCGACCTTTATGGCTTGTTCCGGATGAAGGTGGCCGAAGCCGATAAGCAGCACCTGGATACTGTTGAATCGATTCAGCGCGAACTGGATAATTACCGTAAGCAACTGGCCAAGACTTACCTCACCGATGACCAGGTAACCAACAAGCTGTTTCATGAGGCTTACGACCGTATGAAGGAGAATGTGCATATGGCGCATATCCTCATCAGCTGCCCTCCCGGCACAGATACCACTGCACCTTATGCAAAAGCCGATAGCCTGTATAAGCTGCTCGAAAATCATAAGGCAGATTTTGAAACCCTGGCAAAGCAATTCTCTGACGATAAAGGCACCAAGGACAATGGCGGCGATGTAGGTTATTTTACAGCTTTGCAAACGGTTTATTCCATTGAGAATGCGGCATACAATACTCCGGTTGGTAAAATTTCAAAACCATTCCGTTCGCAGTTTGGTTACCATATTATTAAGGTTCTCGACAGGCGCGCCGATCGTGGCCAGGTAAAAGTAGCTCAGATACTCATCCAGACCACCAAGTCGAAAGGAGAAGAGGGGCTGATAGCTGCAAAGAAACGCGCCGACAGCGTGGAGGTTATGTTGAAAAATGGGGCTTCTTTTGATGAAATGGTTGAAAAATATTCAGACGATAGCTATACTAATAAAGACAAGGGAGTTATGAAACCCTTCGGAGCAGGCAAGATGGTACAGCCATTTGAGAATGCCGCTTTTGCTCTTAAAAAGCCAGGCGATATTTCTGAGCCCGTTAAAACCGATTATGGCTACCATATCATTAAACTCCTCTCTAAGACACCGTTGCCACCTTACGATACCATTATGCCTACTTTAAAGCATAAGATTGAGAACGACAGCCGTGCACAGGCAGCCCGCGACATTTTCTTCAACAAGATCAAGGAAAAGAACGGATACAAAGAATACCCGGAAAACATAAAAGAGATCAGCCAGAAGTTTATAGATATACCTGATACCGGGAAAGACGCCAAGGTGGTTAAAGCCGAAAATTACAAACATATGTCGAAACCTGTTTTTGTATTGGGTGGCAAATCCTATCTGCAGCACGATTTCGCTAAGTTCTTCGAATCGCTCACTCATGGCAAAATAAACGGCCCGCACCAGACAGTGGTTCACGACGCTTTCGGACTGTATGTGAATAATGTAGTGAATGATTTTGAAGAGCACAGGCTGGAACAGGAAAACCCTGAATTTAAGAACCTGATGGAAGAATACCGCGATGGTATAATGCTCTTCGAACTGATGGACCGTAATGTATGGAGCAAAGCCGCTCACGATAGCGTTGGCCTTGCTGAGTTTTATGAAGGCCACAAAAGCAAGTATATGTGGGAAGCGGGCTTTGAAGGCGCTGTATACAAATTCAAAACCAAAGGGCTCCTGGATACAGGCCGCACCATGCTGCAGGCCGGCAATGTAACCGACGAAGACATGGTTAAGGCCATCAATTCACAGAATAACCCTGATGGTGTATCTATTCAGAAAGGCCGCTATGAGTTCTCCAGGTTTAAAGATGCCACGCAGTCTGAACTGCTGAGTAATAAAATGAAGATAATAGCCAATCCTAATGGCCCTTACACTATCATTTATGCTAAAGAAGTGTTCACCGGCCCCGGCCAGAAATCACTCGCCGAAGCCCGTGGTTATGTAGTAGCCGAATACCAGGACTACCTGGAAAAGAAATGGAACGAAAAAATGCGTAAAGAATACCCGATGGTAGTGAATGAGAAAGTGTTTAAGAGCATGGTGAAGTAGGTAGATAAGTTGAAAGGTTGATAAGTTATTTGGCCCCTTGCATTGCAGGGGGCTTTTTGTTTATGGCAGATATTAGTGGTAATAACTGAGTGCAGGGCAATGTGCACATTAAGAAAGCCTTAATTTTAGTATACCCGGCCTTTAAGTCGGGGCATTCATTTGCAGCATGCTGGCTTTAGGAGAAATTGTTTGCATAGCCTGGCATTATATCATGATTGTCCGGCTGCAAAAACCAGATGCTTTGAAAAAATGAAATGTTTTATTTCGTTTTGAAAGAAAATTGTAACAACCCACAATAGCAATTAAAATCCAGGATATCTTCTTTTATACCGGTACAATTGATGAAAAAAAATATGATTTTACCGGAACTGATCTTTGTGCCCTATATTTAATATATTAAAGAACCTGTATGCTTAGTGATGCACTTCGTGTGCCTTGTGTTGGTTTTTTAAAGGGTACATTAATACCCCGGGTATATTGTGCAAACCTCTATTCAATCTTCTCAGCCCCAAGGTACATAAACTTTAGCGCAGCGCTGTCCCTGAAAATCCGCGCTACATCTATCACCACATTATTACCTATTTCATATGATTTTTCAACCACCATTTTTTCTATGTTAATCACCTTTCCCGGTTCCCATTCATTGGCATTCATATACAAACCCAGTGGCAACCTGCTTTTGCGCAGTGCAAACAGGTTCTTTTTATCCTTTGTATATAGCTCACTGAAAAAGAAGAATGATTTCCGGTTATCATCCATCCATCCTATATACGATGGCCCGAATCCCACACATTGGTCAAAGGCATTGTATTTGATTGAAAAATAGAGTGCAATAGAGTCTTTTGGGTGTGTCACAAGCCGCATAATATACAGCTTCTGATAAAATCCCTTAAAGTCTTTGTAGTGCAAGATGTTCTTTTCATTCTGTGCATTCACCTCCGAATAATCTACAACATAATAGCCTTCATAGGGTTTTTCTTCAAATGTCGTTTCGTATAGTATCACCGAATCCAGTTTCAGATCCTTATCCAGTATCTGGGGCAGGGCCGCATAAAACGATTGCTGTTTAAAGTTATTGGTACTGAATGGTATATTCTTTGGCGCACAACCACAAATGGTTATGGCTACCAGCAGGAAGATTACTATTTGCTTAAAAGTTGACAAAACTGGTGTTATTAAATGTTCCGCCTATGAAAAAATGTTGTGTATCGTTATTGGGGTGCAGGGAGAAACCGCCTTTTACATGAATGATATCCTGCAGCCCATAATAGTATTCCTTCATTTTCCGGTAAGATTTATCTTTAAGTGCGCCCATAGCCCCAATATCAATGCCATAACCCTTCATCGGGAAAAATTTGAGGTCATACATGGAGGTGTTGTAGTTGGCTGTTTTGGGTGCATTGGTGCCTTCTTCATACTGCAGATTGTAGTTGGGCATATAGATACCCAGCATACTGCAGGCCTCAAACAGCAAGGGGCTATACCCTGTGAATTGAGTGAAACTGGCCTCAACACTATTGAAATTGACTTTATAATTATCGGCATTGTGCACAAATACCGATAATCCGCCGGTCCAGTATCTGTCCAGGTTATCAGCTATAGGTATCAGGTAGAAAGGCGCACCGCCATCGTTGAAATAATTGATAGTGAAATGAGGGAAAGAAAAGGAAAGGGAACCAACCACCTGGTTGCGCTTATGGTTGTTGAGTATGAAATTGCTGGTAAATAGCAGGGCATAGGCCTTATCGAGCATTACATTATAATAAGAGCCATTATCCAGGGTGCGGAACATTTTATAATAGGGCAGGTTAGTGGTTCCTGCTCCGAAGGAAAGTGAATTCACAAAGTCTATCTGCACATCGTTTGCCAGTGGATTTAAATTGGCGCCTATAGTTTTGGTATATATGGATAATGACGGTCCATAATTGAGCATAAAATGATTCTGATATACTCCGTTGATACCCAACCCTGCAAAAACTTTCAAACCGGGAAAAGCAGTACTGCCCCGGCTGTAATTCAGTATCAGGTTACAGCCAAAGTTAAAGGTACCTTTATATACCCAGCCATCCTGGCAAAAAGCCAGATTGCCCTGTATCAGTAATAATATCAGAAGTAGCTTTAGTCTCATTATTTTATGGAAGGCAGCAATCCCGCAATGCTGAATTTGATACTAAAGTTAGTAATTCTCAGGCAACCAGACCATCATTCTTCCAGCCGGAGTCATATTTTACAAACAATGCGATCCATATAGACCTGGAGAGCCGCTGAACAGGCGGTTGCAGCAGAACCAGCAAAACTGCATTAATTGCCAGCCAGTACCAAACCCGGTTATCTCTGATACCCATGCCAATAGTATACCACCAGAGCACGAAGCTTAAACCGCTGAATAAAACTGTAATGCCATAGCTCACAAAGCCTGTTCCAAAATAGAAACCGGTCTGAAGGTCAAATTTCTGGCCGCAGGCAGGACAGTGATCAGGCATTTTCATCGTAGATTTCAGGTCATACGGATTTGGATTAAGAAACAGATCGCCTTTTCTGCAATGGGGGCATTTATTGGTAAGTACGCTTTGTAATAATCCGGGATGGGAATCTTTGCTGACACTCATATTTGGTGTATTTATTGATGCAAAGTTACGATTGATGATGGCAAAAACTAAACTTAGGGGAACGACTTCCTGTAAGATTTATTTATACACTTATTGAAAAATAGTGAGCGGGTTATTGGTCGGTTTTAGGAATTCCTTTTATAATTCTTTTCACCAATCTCAGATTATGTGTCCTTTTACGTAATGAAACACTGATAATACCCCCCTGGTCTATTTTATCAACTACCACCCGGCCAGCACTATCTGCCGCATGAATAATTGTTTGATTATCCAGCAGAATACCCACATGTACTATTTTGCCATCTTTATTATCAAAAAAAGCCAGGTCACCGCACTGGGCATTTTGCAGAAAGTCTACCAGTTCGCCTTCATTAGCTTGCTGGCTGGCATCGCGGGGAATAGAATGATTGGAAAGCTTAAACGCCATCTGTGTGAGGCCGGAACAATCAATGCCTGCAGCGCTTCTCCCGCCCCATTGATAAGGGGAGTACAGGTAATCTAATGCTGCGTTTTTCAGGTTTACACAATTTAGCGCCGCTTCGCTCACCATCAGTTTTTTTCCTTTAAAAGCAGCGCCTTCACCCTCGGGCAATGATCTGGCTATCTTAAGCCTCAGTTCGCTGCCTGCAGGCAGCCACATTTCCCTTTCCTTTAATGCTATTTTAGTTCCTTGCCCTGTGCTGAAATACTTCGCTTCTTTGCCATACTCCTGCCTGCTCACAACTGAGAGCTGCGAAAACTTACACCAGCCCTTATACCCATCCCATTTGGTATTGATGTATGCCCAGTCTTTACTGTTCACTTCTATGATTTCGGCCCCTTCACCAAACAGCAACTGGCTCACCTGCTCAGCCCGGTGGTCGGGTTCGCTTTTTAGCGGCATAACAGATACATTGCAGAAAGCATGTGCAAGGGCAAAAACCATAATCATCAGGTTGAGATGCATAAAGGTAATATACCCAAATAATGCAAGTGCCAGAAGTTTTAAACATTAGGTATTTAATTGTATGGAGGGGCTTATTTCAAAACCAAATTGTTTGTGTAACTTAGCACGCTAAATCTAAACCCAACAGTATTATTTTAATATTAATTATACGAGGGGTAGTGAAAATGAATATTCATCATATAAAAGTTAAACGTAATTATGGAATCATCCGCGATCATAGTCGCTGTCGTTGCCGCGATAGTGGCTTTAGTAATAGGTATTTTTGTGGGCAAGCAGTTATTTGCAAAAAACACTAAAAAAGACCTTGAAGAGGCAGAAGAAGCAAAAAAAAGAGCTGAAGAAATTACCCGGAAGGCCGAAGCACAAGCCAAAAAATCGGTTGAAGATGCAACAACATTAGCAGAAACAATTAAAGAAAAAAAGTTATTAGAAGCAAAAGAACATTGGTCGCAACTTAAAAGTGCCCACGAAAAAGAAGTCGTTCAGCGCAGCCAGAAGCTGGTAGAAGGTGAAAACAAACTAAAGCAGCAGGAGCAGGGACTCAAAGACAAGACCGCCGCAGTGCAGCGCCAGGTGCAGGAAAATGACGCCCTGAAAGAAGCGCTGGAACGCCAGACCGAAGTATCGAACATCAAGCGTGCCGAACTGGACCGCCAGCATGAAGAACACCTTAAACGCCTCGAAAAGGTGGCAGGTCTATCGGCAGAGCAGGCTAAGACCGAACTGATGGAAGTAGTGAAAGAAGAGGCCCGCACCCGTGCTATGGCGCATGTGAAGGACATCATGGAGGAAGCGAAAATAAACGCGACCAAGGAAGCTAAGAAAATCATTATCCAGACCATTCAGCGCACCGCTGCAGAGCAAACCATTGAGAACGCAATTACTGTATTCAACCTGGAAAGCGATGAGATCAAGGGTCAAATCATAGGCCGTGAGGGCCGTAATATCCGTGCTCTTGAAGCAGCAACAGGTGTAGATCTGATTATTGACGATACCCCTGAGGCAATTGTACTGAGCTGTTTCGATCCGTTGCGCAGGGAGATAGCCCGCTTATCGCTTCAGCGCCTTGTTCAGGACGGACGTATACATCCTGCCCGTATTGAGGAAGTTGTGGAGAAGACCAAGAAGCAACTCGAAGATCAGATCATGGAAATAGGGGAGCGCACCATTATTGAATTGGGCGTGCATGGATTACATAAAGACCTGGTAAGGCTTGTAGGTAAAATGCGTTTCCGTTCATCATACGGGCAGAACCTGCTGATGCACTCTAAAGAAACGGCCAATCTTTGCGGTATCATGGCATCCGAACTGGGCCTTGGCCAGAAGGTAGTGAAACTGGCAAAACGTGCCGGCCTGCTGCATGATATTGGTAAAGTGCCCGATGAAGAAACCGAACTGAGTCATGCATTGCTGGGTGCCAAGGTTGCTGAAAGATGTGGTGAACATGCTTCTATTGTAAATGCAATCGGAGCTCACCACGATGAAATGGAAATGCTCTATATTATTTCTCCTATTGTTCAGGCATGTGATGCAATAAGCGGAGCACGCCCCGGCGCAAGGCGCGAAATGATGCAGAGCTACCTGCAACGCATCAAGGACCTGGAAAACCTGGCAATGGCTTATACCGGAGTTGAAAAGGCATATGCCATACAGGCAGGCCGTGAACTGCGCGTAATGGTAGAAGCCGATAAGATCAGCGATGCCGACAGCGACCGTCTTTCATTTGAAATAGCCGATAAGATACAGAAGGAAATGCAGTACCCGGGTCAGATAAAAGTTACGGTAATCAGGGAACTGAGGGCGGTGAATATAGCCAGGTAGTTGCAAGTCAGGAATTACGGAATTCATGAATGAGCAGGTAAGGAATGTCAATAATTGGCTTTCTTTACCTGTTCTTGTTTAATGAAGGTTACAGGGTTTACTAAATACCTGTATAAAACTTAGTTATAATACCATTGTCCAAAATTTTCTAACTTTATATTTCCTCACGAATATTCTGTATGCCTGGATCAATGGAAAATGAACTACTGGACTACTATCACAATTACTGTGAAAGAACCATATGGTTTAAGAAGATTGTGCTGCAAGCTAATCCCCAGCATCCTATTACCATACAGGATATAACGGAAGAATTTATTATTGAACGCAACCGGATTCTGCAATATGTAGTTCCGACGAACAGAAGGAAAATCAGATCGAGGCTGAATAAGATAGCTACAAGCTATTATTACCGGGTTACACATTGGTCGCGCAAGCAGCGGGTTACAGTGGATATGGTGTAGGTATTTTTTGGGTAATTTGGATTTCGGGAAATAAATCATTGGAGAGAAAAATGAAAATTACTATCTTTGATATAACTGAGATACTGGAATCCTGATTATTAAACCCAGATTTTGCAGTAGACCTATCCGGTAAGACTTAATGGCAGTTTGGTGTTTTCAATAAAACTGAATAAGCTATCATACCATTGTCGTCGT
>Ga0214164_1000894_pt1 | contig 18316 bp, 28 predicted proteins | sample TroBogepilimnion_13_FD_153003 | JGI IMG/M metagenome (GOLD analysis project Ga0214164, IMG submission 153003) | Freshwater microbial communities from Trout Bog Lake, WI - Practice 03JUN2009 epilimnion v4 | ecosystem: Environmental > Aquatic > Freshwater > Lake > Epilimnion/Euphotic zone ...
CAACATTGTAACCCGCGAAACTTATCGCGCACCAACTAAAAAGGTCACAAATCTCATGAGTGGCATTGAGATTGAAATTGATGCGGACACTCCTCGTTGTTGCGACCCTTCCTCAGAATTGTATTGGACCATGTGATTTTGGTTGACTCAAAATTGCCAATTTGTTATAATAGAGTTATAGTAAGAAAACAGGAGCAACTCATGCAATATTATATGTCAAAATATCCGTCAAAATCAACTCGTGTGGCTCAGCCCGGTACCAAGTATCCGGTCACCATGGTCTGGGCCGCGGCAGTGGCGGCACATCGTATCAATGACAATCGTTATATTAAAGCCACTGAGTGGGATACTCAAGCAGAGCCTCCTGTGGTAAAATACAGAACCAATCGCGAAGTGTTCGCAGAATTACTGGCCAATCCTGATCGATTGGATGCCGGCGACATCCAGGCTGGACAAGAATGCTTGGACTGGATACGTGGTGACTTCACAGTCAAGGCTCTAAAAGGTCAACTCAGTGATTTTGATTTAAGTGTGCAAAAAGTCATTGCAGTAGAGTCAGATTTTGACAGCAATCTAGACCGGTTGGCCCTGGCAGTGGTACCATGCTTGCCAGCCAGCCAGGCACGTGGCCAAGCTCGTGCAGAAAGTGATTCACGTCTGCGTCAAACTGTAAATCAGCATGTGGGCATTGTTGGCGACAAGGTCACCCTAGACATTGAAGTGTTGAGAACTAGTTATAGTCAAAATTTCAACACATGGTTTGTGACTGCGGTAGACACTGAAAATCACAGTGTGTTTTTTAGCTACCGTGCTCCGCTTGATGCCGGAGCCAAAGTCAAAGTTCGTGGTACTGTCAAAGCTCACCGTGACAATGCAACCACTCAACTCAACAGGGTGACAGTTTTATCATAAGGAAATATCATGCAAATTTTATTTGTACTGGCTATCGAAGCCATAATTGTGATCGCAATAGCCCTAGGAATAGGTCATATTGCGGACCGCGCAGACCACGTCAACACCTCAAGTCAGGACATACAAAAATGAAATTTATTTACGGTTTTGTATTTGGACTGATTGTTGCAACCGTGGGATTTTCGGGCGTGGCTCGGATCATGGACCATGGAATTGCAACAGTCAAATCACAGGCCCAAACACTGGCACAGTGATTTTGGGCAAATTGAAGAATCTAAATAACACAAATGGTTGACACTCAAACTCCGTTGTGTTATAATTTAGATATGTTAGCAAGTCTAACATTAATTTTAAACTCAACAGGCAACTTAAAAAGGCAACACTATTATGTCAACAACTGAAAAAACTTTCTCCGTAGCAGGTACTGCAACCAACCCAGATGGCACAACCAAGGCTCGTTTTGCAAACGACTTGGTAGCTCGTCATAAGATTTTGAACAAGGCTGGTTGTACAGATATCAACTTGATTGAACTTCCACATGCAATGACCAAATTGCAGGCTTTGCAATATTTGCAAGAGCAAGGTATCACAGAAGGTGATGCTGGCTATGCAGTGGCCAACAAGTTGGCAGAAAAAACTAAAATTGCCAAGAAAGGCGAGCTCCGAGTTTCTGCCGCAAGTGTGAAAACTGCCAAAACTGTTAGCTCAGAAACAGCAGTAGAAGCCTAATTGCTGAATAATTCTGCAAATGGCACTTCGGTGCCATTTTTTACGATTTCGAAATCCGTCATAATTACATATATGCTCGACGAAACAACACAAGAAGAAATAATACGCATAGCTACCATGCATCTCATGTTGGTGCTGTATCGAGAAGGTATTACCAAGATACACATGGGAGGACTCATGCGTGTGTTGGGTGTGCCTAACGAAACTGCTGCTGATCATGACAACGAAGAAGTTGAAATGGACGAAGACTTCGCTAAATATGTTGAGCAGATGACTGAGTTCGCTAGAATTCAACCTGCCAATCAATCCTTACACTAAATGTCTCAACCCAAAGAGAAGCATGGCGAAGCCATGTTTATAATAATTCTAAGAACACCTCAGGCTAGAAATTTATTCACCACCTGGATCAACAACAATAAAAGTGCTCGCGCTCGAATTGATGATGGGCGCATGCACTTGTTTGATCACAACACCTTGAACCTGTTCATGGTCACATGGAAACACAATTGGGACGACGTTACCATATGGGACACCTGGAATCGCCGACACATACATGGTTAAACAAAATTTGACAAGTGTGCAAAATGCCGTATAATTACTATACATTTAAAGGAAACACTGATGACACAACATGAACAAATCGTAGCCGCGTATGAAACATACATCGCCGAAAATGAAAAATTTACCGGCAAAGGTGTAAAAGCTGCAGCCGCTCGTGCTAGAAAAGCCCTGCAAGAAATGAGCAAAGGCATCAAAGAACGTCGCAAAGAAATCACTGCAGAAAAAGAAGCATTGACCACTGCCAAGTAAAATGGCCTATGATGATTTAATGATCAGCACGGGAACATTTCCAGGATGGGGTACTTTGCCCCAGTCCAATGTTGCCATTGGCGCTGCAACACAGATTTCGGCTGCATCCAACCAGTATGTGTATGCTACCAATGGAACATACACAAGCGCACCTATCACTTCGACTCCAAGCGGAACTCTCGAACTTCAAGGTGAAGGTGCTGATGTCAGAATCAATGGTGTCAGTCTAACTGGTGTGCTAAAAAACATTGAGGAACGCCTGAACATTCTACGCCCTGACACTGAATTAGAAGCTGAATGGGATCAACTTAGAGAACTTGGCAATCAGTATCGTCAATTAGAACTAGAGCTAAAAGAAAAATCTCTGATGTGGAGCAAGCTTAAAGCAATGCCAAAAATTGACAGTGAATGACACAAGATTTTTAATACACGCCGATCCAGGCGCAAGATCTGGTTTTTTGGCCGCATGGTTAACTGATAATCTCAAAGATGTTGGATTTGATGTAGGAGTAACTACAAATACAAATTTTGTTAAAATTCATACTTTAAATAATGTTGACAAGCTAATAAATTTTCCTGGTATTAAAATAAGAATTAAATCTAGTTTTGACAAATTAAATTTACAATTATTACTTTTTTTAAGAAAAAATGTACACACACAAATACCAAATTTTACTAGAAATGAATTTAGCCTAGAAACATTTTCCAAAGTGTATATATTTGCCAAAGAATGTTTTGAACGTGATGCTGGTTTAAATTACCTGCATTACGATCATGTCATTGATTTTTGTGATACATTTAATTTAGAAAAACTAAAGGAATTATACTTTAAATGTAACGGTTGTTATCCTGCAGTTGATCACATAAGTTTGGGGTTAAAAAATAATGAACTAAATCAAATATTAATAGAAAAAAATCATGCATGCAATATAGCGGCTATGTTGCTGACTACTGAAACAAAAATGAATCTTGAAGAAAAAAATAGACTGTGGAGTCTTCCTGAAATTTACAATACTGTTAGTACAAATGAGTTATATGACAACATTCAATCTAAGATTAAGGCGACAAATTATCAATCAATATAAAGTGGTTACATGATGACAAAACTGGACCAAAACAACAGGTATTTGGGTCTAGATTCTAATCAATTACTAAGTATTTGTGGGTGCAGAAAACACATCTGCTGATTTTTATATCGGCAATAGATCACAATCTCTATCTGCACCGTCTTTAAACCAATTTGGACAAAGGAGAAACAAGTTGACTGAATCAACCAATCGCATTGCCACCACTTTAGCATGGTGGGGCAGCAGAATAGTAAAAGTAATAAGTCTGTTCATGGTCGCGGCCGTGGTAGTCTCTGTTACCAGCAAACAGTTTGCTGAACTAAGAAATCAAAATGAAGCATGGCAATTGGCACATGTCAGTGTAGAAGAAAAATCTCGTCAGTTGGAATGTCTTACACGCAACATCTACTGGGAATCAGCCAGTGAACCTTTTGAAGGCAAAGTAGCCGTGGCGCAAGTCACAATGAATCGTGTGGCCAGCGGACATTTTCCTGCTGATGTTTGTGGAGTGGTATATCAAAAGAACATTGTGTATGAAAAAGTCATTTGCCAATTTTCATGGTACTGCGATGGCACCTACAAAACAAAACCAGTGTACGGTGTGCTGTGGCACGAAAGTGAAGAAGTAGCTAAAAAGGTATTGCTAGAAGGGTTCCGTTTACCCAGTATGAAAAACGCCTTGTACTATCACGCTGATTACATACACGTACAATGGAACAAACCAGAAATTGCTCAGATAGGACACCATATCTTTTACGGAGAACGACTATGACATTTGGATTAACCAACATTGAATCTGGAGTGCAAGGACTTAGAAAATTTATCGATGAGCATTTACCAAACATTTCAGCTGAGACGTTGGGATGGTTGGCCACAGTTATAATTCATTGTGCCACTATTCCAACTTTATTGAGTTTGCTTTCTGGATTAAGTGATCGCACACCCAATTTGGACATTGTGTTATTCATGTGGGCTGGACTTATACTGATGTTTGGCCGTGCTGTCATACTCAAAGATGCCTTGAATATCATCACAATTGGTGTGGGTTTTATGATACAAGCAGGACTGATGGCACTAATTTTATTCAAATAATGGTTGACTTTGGACGTTTTTTATGTTATAATATAGGTATATTAACCACTAGGATAATCCTATGAGCATGCATTTAGAAGGCCCTTGGTTGAGTTTGAATGGACGCAAAAAAGGCAAGGTAAAATTTCGCAATGCCGAAGAAGCACGTCGGGCCCGCGAACTAGAAGAGTCTTGGCAGAAACTGCTGCAAGCACAAGGTGCTGAAGCAGAAGATCGTAAACGTAGCCGTGCGCTCAAAGCAGAACCATTGACATATAAACTCAGTGCGCCGGCAGGACGCGGTAATACCAGTCATATTCCCAGTTTGAATTCAGGTGCAGGTGTTGCTACACTGGCGCCAGCCAAAGTCTACACAGGTACCAAAGTCAAGGGTATTGCTACCATGCATAAGTCAAATGCAGTTCCTGTTTTTTCTGATGAAGAAGCCATTGATATTTCAAGGATGAGAAGATGACATTTGATCCAGACGCATTTAACAAAAGTGAAACTTGGCGGTTACTACAAAGTGAAAAAAGCAGCTGGTACCAAGAAGCCGACGAAGCAGGTCAACAAGAACTCCGAGATTGGATGTACGGTGCACTAAAAGAAACTCAATTGCAAGTTGAATTTACCAAAGCTGATGGATCTCATCGATCGATGACCTGCACGTTAAACGAATCATTGGGCGCCAAACCGGTAAATAAACTGGCCACAGATAAACCAGAACTTATAGACAAAAAAGAAACGTGTATAGTCTGGGATTGCAACGCCAATGGTTGGCGTAGTTTTAGGTGGGACAGATTACGAAAGATAGCGTTCACAATTGAGTAAAGAAGATGTGATAAAAATGGAAGGCGTAGTAGTAGAAGTTTTACGCAACACCACATATAGAATTAAAATATCAAATTTTGAAACACCTGTATTGGCCACATTAAATGGTCGTATGCGGCAACATAATATCAAAGTGCTAGCTGGTGACACAGTAGAAATGGAATTTAGTCCTTACGATTTAACTCGTGGACGTATAACACGTCGAAAATAACTCAAAATTATCTACTAGATAGTCTGCAGCCAATTTGTGTGATGTCTGTGTTGGATGTGATCCGTTGAATTCGAGATTGTTTTGCTTGCACCAATGTAAAAATCCATGGCCATCAAACAACGCAATATGATTCCAGTCAATTAAAGTTGTTAACGTACCGATATATTCATCGGGTTGTTTAAGAAGATTGCTATCAATGACATCGTCATAGTCAAATGTAAAAACATAAGGAATTTTGTGTTTTTGTAAAAATACCTGTGCTACCAAAATTTCTTTGAGCGACGAGTATACTCCTGTATATTCCCATTTTCCTGGTCCCAAATACCAGTGTTCTTCAAATCCGCATCCGGATTTATAAGTGGCCATACTGGTGCCCATCCAGCCTTGTTCAGTTCTAAATTCGTTTCTTATTGTGGTTGTCCAATCTACCAATACAACATCGTTAGATTCATACTCTTGACTCAAAATCATCCTGGAAATTTTATGATTGGAATTGGTAGGTTTAACACGCGATACATATTTACGGTTTAGGCGTTGTGCGAGTATTCCTGGAAATGCAGATGCACCCATGATAATACTAGATCCAAATGCAATTAATCTAGACATTTACTAGTATTGGTTGTTTAACCAACTCCGAGAAATTTTTCCAGACGGACTGATTGGTATTGAATCTACTTTTTCCAATACCCGCGGCCAACAATATTGTCCTAGACCAGCCAAGAAATTTTGTATTTTTTCTGGATCACACGATCCTGTGTACAGACATTTAACAAAGGTTGACCCAAAAATCACACAATCACCCAGATTAGATATTGCACTATGTAACTGTGTTTCTAAACTAACAGGATTTAATTTGATACCTTTAACTGTGATCTGGTCTTTCAACCGCCCTAGTATTTTGTAATATCCAGCAGAGTCTTGTTGGGCCAGGTCGCCGGTGGCATACCAATCACTACAGAATACACTGGGTCCTTTGATGTGCAATTGCCCGTCTACTATGTTGGCTTCTATTCCGTCGGGCATACCCACAGTGCCAACACGTTGTTCTCCGTGTAGCGGATTAGTAAAACAATGACTCAGTGCCTCGGTCATACCAAATGCTTCAATCACAGGAACTTGATATTTTTGTTTTAATTGTTGGTACAATTGTGTTGGCATTGCAGAACTGCATGACCTTATAAAACGTAAGTGGTCAAAATTAAATTGTCCAATAACATTGAGAAAATCTGGAATAGCGGATATAAATGTAGGTTGATACTTTGATAGTTGTTTGATGTGTTTTATATCAATAAAATTCATGTCACATTTGGCTGCTTTAGCAGCCCAGTACATGCCCTGTCCATGCGCATGCCACAGTGGCATCACACTCACGTAACGATCATTGGCTGAGATTTGATATGTGTCACAGATTTTTTTAATTTGTAGATCTAGTTGTGCCTGAGTAAAACTGCAAAATTTGCTATCTCCTGTTGTGCCAGAAGTATACCAGTATAGTCGTTCAAGTCCATAATCTTGACCAGCACGATTTTCATGACCTTGGTCAGTGATTAATAAACTGTGGTCAGCATTGTCTAATAAATATTTTAGTCGTAGAGCAGGAGTTTTTGGATTTATTATCATAATACTATAATCGTCCAATTGGTCAATATAGTCTTGAGGATTTTCTACACAAAGAACTGCTCTTTTCATGTCAGTACTTATTGACAATTATCAAACAGGAAAAAAATGTTTCAAACAAAATGGATTGAAAAAACCATGCGTAGTCTAGGCAAGGTGGTTACTTGGCGTATATTGGTCACAATTACTAATTTTTTTGGTGGCTGGATTGCTTCTGGCAATCCTTGGGTTGGATTAGGTGTTGTTAGTTTTGCTTTAGTAGTAAACAGTGTGTTATACTACTTTCATGAGCGAGCATGGAATCAAATTGATTGGGGGAAAAAAATTGCAGACGACCTTGAATAAAAAAATTGTAAGTTTTGGTGATAGTTTTGTCTGGGGTTCAGAACAAAAAAATAATGATGATGGTTCTTTGGGATGGGTCGGAAGAGCTGCAAAAAATTTAGGATGCACATATAATACGCGAGCCTGGCCTGGATGCGGTAATGACTATATTGCACAGCAAATTTATTCTTGGTTTTCATCAAATACTTCACAGGATACCCTGGCAGTTATAAATTGGACCTGGATAAGTCGATGGGATTGCTATATTGTTGACCATAAAACATGGATTACTCTAGGTCCTTCTTGTGTACCTTTAAATTTGAAAGAGCTAGTAGATAAAACTCAAGCCAACGACATGGTTGAGTTTTATCGCACACGAATCAATGCTGGCATACTTTGGAACAAATTTAGGAATTTGCAAACCATATGGGCTGCACAATCATTTCTAAAACAAAAAAATATTACCAATATACAAACCTACATGGACTATGACCTGTTTGATATGGCCTGCGAACATGATGGACTAACGCCTGACTATATAAACGAATTACAAAAATTAGTTTATCCAGAAATGCAATTATTTGACAACAAAAATTTTGTAGACTGGTCTAGACAAAATGGATTCACCGTAACTAAATCTATGCATCCGCTTGAAGATGCGCATATTGCAGCTGCCGCGTTATGGCAGGATCGGTACGCAAAAGCATTAAACATATAAATATTCATATGCGTGAAATAATTGATCTAGTCGAAGCCTCTACCCGCCCAGCCAAGTTAGAAACTACACCTTTGCCTTATTCAGAAAAGGCCTTGGAGCCTGTAATGAGTAAGGAAACCATAAACTATCATTATGAGCACCTGGCCAAAGGCTATGCCAAAAAGTATAATGCCGGCGAAGGCAATCCAGATTTTAATCGTGCTGGTAGTTTCCTACATAATAAATTTTTCCCACAATTGCAAGCACCCAAAGGTGCTAATCGCCCCCGAGGAGCAGTACTGGCACTAATTGAAGAAAATTTTAAGACCTATGAAGATTTTAAAATTGCTGTAAAAGACGTTGCTATGAAAATACAAGGATCCGGTTGGGTTTATCTAAGTACTGCTGGCACAATTAAAACCATACCTAATCATGCAGTACGTACAGATATATGCGTACTTATTGACTGGTGGGAGCATGCTTGGAGCTTGGATTATCAATGGGATAAAGAACGCTATTTAGATAATATCTGGAAAATTATTAACTGGGACGTTTGTAACGAAAGACTATGATGACATTAACTGAATCTGCTACTGCAAAATTACACAATATTATTGCAGAAGAAAATAATCCTGAACTCAAATTACGTGTGTTTGTTCAAGGTGGCGGGTGTTCGGGTATGCAATATGGATTTACCTTAGACGAAGTTGCCAACGAAGATGATTGGGATCTTGAATTTGATGGTATCAAAGTGCTGGTAGACTCAATGAGTAGTCAATACCTCACTGGTGCAACTGTAGACTACCGAGAAGATATACACGGAAGTAGTTTTACAATAAACAATCCCAATGCTGAAACCACCTGCGGTTGCGGCAGCAGTTTTAATCCTTACTAGACTCCAAAGTTCATAGCCTAGAAAATCTGCTAAATACCTGCAGAGGACGACTATCTATGACTCAACAGATTATCAATGTAGGCGCTGCACCCAATGATGGTGACGGCGATCCTATACGCACGGCGTTTATTAAAACCAATGACAATTTTACTGAGTTATATGCTCGTGTGCAAGTTACGCCTCCTTCTACTGCAATAGGTAAATCAGGCGACGAAATTGGATACTACTCTCCAACTGCTAATTACCTTTATTATTGTTTTGCAAATTATGATGGATCAAATGTAATTTGGGCACAAATTCAATCTTCTGGAAATATAACTGCTACTAAGATTCAAAATGGTAACAGTGTAGTAGAAATTTTAGACACAAACGGAAATGCCAATGTCAGTATAAATGGTACCAGCAATGTGGCAGTTTTTGCCAACACCGGTGTGTATGTCAGCCGACTAAGTGCTATTGGAAATATTTCAACTGGCAATTACATTTTTGGAAATGGTGCATTTTTAAGTGGATTACCAGCAACTTATAGCAATGCCAATGTAGCAGATTTTTTACCTGTGTACAGTGGCAATATTGCAGCTGCTTATACGTCAGTATCAGGTAACATAATAGGTGGCAATATTTCAACTTTGGGCCAAATATCTGCTCAGGGCACAATCAATGCCACTGGCAACATTGTTACTACTGGATATTTTGTTGGAACATTTGTAGGTAATGTCACTGGCAATTTTGTGGTGCCAGGTGCAAACACTCAAGTTATTTTTAATACCAACGGTAATGCCGATGCAGTTGGTGGAATGACATACAACAAAGGGTCAAATACATTTTCTGTGTTAGGAGTTATATCTGCGCAGGCCAATGTAGTGGGTGGTAATTTATTAACTGCTGGATTGATTTCTGCAACATCAAATATAACATCATTGGCTAATATTTCAGGCAGTAATATCATTGCCAGTACTTCTATCAGTGCTGCAAGCGGAGTTAATTCTGGAACAATAATAATTGCTGCCGGTAATATACGCGGCGGCAATATTATCAGCAATGGATTGATTACCGCTTCGGGCGATGTAACAGCGGCTAATATAAACGGTGCCAACATACTTGCAGGCGGATTGATATCAGCGGCGGCAAATATATATTCAAACGCTACAATTCATGTGCTCAATGATGTGGATGCAGGCGGCAATATTGCAGCCACTAATTATACAGGAACTGCAGTCAGTGTGATTGGTAATATAACTGGTGGAAATATTTTTTCTACAGTAATAAGTGCCACTGGCAACATAACTGGCAATTATATTTTTGGCAATGGTGCTTGTTTAACTGGAGTTATAACCAGTGTGGCAAATATCAATCATGGCACAAGCAATATTAATATTCCATCAACCGACGGTAATATTATTGTCAGCGTTGCTAATAATTTTAATACAGTTACATTTACATCTAGCGGCATTCTGGCTAATGGTACTGTATCAGTTGCTGGTGATGTTACTGCCAGTAGCAATTTAATCACTGGCAATGTTACTGCCAGTGGCAATGTTACTGCTGGCAATTTAAATACCATTGGAAATCTTTATTTTAACGGCAATATTTTTACTCATTATCTTGTGGTAGGGCGACGCACAACACCAGTTAGTATAACATTGGCCTCAAATGGAAGTTTCAATGTGCTTGCAAGGTCGGGTAATGTAACTGTGTATACATCGGCATAAATATTTTAGAATTGGAAAAAACATCATGACAACTTGGGTACCGTTAATTATAAATTCTGGAAGTTCGCAAATTCAGGAACTGCCTTCAGGACAAGACATAGATTTGACTGGTAGTAATATATCAAATGTTATTTCCATTACTACATCTAGCACCGGAACTGCTATTATAAATGGTGCTGGTAATGCCACCGGAAACATCGGTAGTTCTAGTTCATATTTTAATACTATATTTGCCAAAGCAACGTCAGCACAATATGCTGACTTGGCCGAATGTTATTTAGGTGATGGATATTATTTGCCAGGAACTGTGGTTAGTTTTGGCGGTCCTTTGGAAATAACATTTTGTGACACCGATCAAGATCCTGCAGTGGCAGGTGTGGTATCTGCTAATCCGGCTTACAAAATGAACAGTGGCCTAGTTGGTGAATATGTTACTTCAGTTGCTCTAATGGGACGAGTTCCTTGTCAAGTACAGGGGCCTGTTACCAAAGGTGCATTAATAGTGTCGGCTGGTAATGGCCGTGGCCGGGAACAAATAAATCCTCCAGCAGGAACTATAATTGGCAAGGCATTGGAATCATTTAATGGTGATGTGGGCACTATAGAAATTGTAGTTGGAAGAGTTTGACATTATGTCGCAACCAGTCTGGGTAACACCTCCGGGCAACTTAGGAACAATTCCAGAAGGAGTATTTTACTCTATTCCATTGGTTGCAGTAGCGCCAGCTGACACAGTTTATTATCAAGTCATAGCTGGTAGTTTACCCACTGGAATGTATGTGGACGAGTCGGGTATATTGGGCGGTAATCCTTCAGCACAAGCCACTGCACAAGGTATTCCGGCACCAGTACCCAATGATTTGACCAGCAAATTTGCAGTAAGAGCTTATACAGAAAAAGTTGTTTCTGGTCGAACTGTGATTGACCATCTTGCTGATCGAACATTTACTATAACTGTAACTGGACAAAACACACCAACATTTGTGACTCCTCCAGGAACTGTTGCTACTTACTTCGACGGCACACAGGTCAGTGATTTACAAATCGAAATATTTGATCCTGACATTTATGCCACTGCGGTAGTAACTTTGATCGGCGGTAGTCTTCCTCCTGGATTAACTATTTCACTGTCAGGAGTTATTTCTGGATTTGTGGGCCAAAATACTACAATTACTCCTACTCCTGCTGAAACCAACTATCCATTTACACTCAAAGTCAGTAACGGTACTGCCAATGATGTACGGGCATTTAATATTCTTGTGTATGCAAGGTCGGCAATGACCGCTGATGACACAGTGATCACCGCAGACAACACATTTGTAACTGCTGATGTTAGTCCAACTGTGCCACCAATTATATTGACACCTACTGGTAGCATCGGCACAGTGAGAAGTGATAATTTTTATACTTTCCAATTCACTGGAGTTGATTTTAACAATCAGCCATTTAAATTTGTAGCCAATACTGCTCCTGCAGGTCTAACACTAGATCCTAATTCTGGATGGTTGTATGGATATATTCCTCCACTGGGACTGGCATCCGTAACATATCCATTTTCAGTTAGAGCATATGAGACAGCATATCCAGAAGTTATAAGTAATCCTTACAACTATAGTTTAACTGTAACTGGACCATTGAGTAACGAAGTTACTTGGCTGACACCCAGTAATTTAGGCACTATAGACAATGGTACAACAAGCATTTTATATGTCAAAGCTGTAAGCACTGCTGGATTAAGTTTGCAATATCAATTGGTTTCTGGCAGCGCAAGCAATCTACCTCAAGGCCTACAGTTGCTAGCATCAGGAGATATAGCGGGTCGTGTTAGTTTTGATACATTTGCTCTTGATGGCGGTACGACCACATTTGACGTTTCGAATAATCCTCTCTACAATATTGTTATAAATCCTGCAACCAGCACAACCGAAACAACATTTGACCTTAGTCACACATTTGAAGTCAATGCGTTCAGTGTCAACGGTGTGGTCAATGCCACACAGACATTTACTATCACTGTGATAAGACGATATAATGAGCCATTTGACAATCTTTATATTCAGGCCATGCCTCCTCAAAATGATCGAGCATTTATAAACTCATTCTTACAAAATTCTACAATATTTCCGCCAGATTTGATCTATAGATACAATGATCCAAATTTTGGTGTTGCCAATAATGTTGTTTACTATCATGCCTATGGGTTAACTGCAGCAACACTAGATGCTTATGTTGCTAGTTTGAATTTAAATCATTACTGGAAAAATTTAGTACTAGGTAGCATAGAAACTGCACAAGCACTAGACGCCAACGGAAATGTCATATATGAAATTGTATACAGTAAAATCATTGACGATCTTGTGAATAATTCTGGGCAGAGTGTGGGCAAAGAAGTTACATTGCCGTATCCAGTGCCAGGGTCTGACAGTACAGAAATAACAACAGTATATCCCAATAGTCTGGTTGACATGCGCACTCAAGTCATTGATGTCATTGGTCAGGTCAGCAATGTATTACCACGCTGGATGGTCAGCAAACAAACAAATGGACAAGTGTTGGGTTTCACTCCAGCTTGGGTAATTGCATATTGTAACCCAGGGCAAAGTGGCCAGATTGCATACAATATCAAAACTGCCATTGGTGATGCGCTTAATGTAATTGACTACCAAGTTGATAGATACGAGCTTGACAACTTGTTGACTCATAACTGGGATAGAACAAATCAGCAATGGATACCAACACCACCAAGTTGGGTAAGCTTTGATGTTGAATGTCATTATCAACTGCCTGTGCCAAATGATTCTAGTTTGGTGTTCAACGGTGGCACAGGCTATGCAGTTGGAAACGAAATCCTAATATATAGCAGCCAACTGGGTGTAGGAAATTCAGCAGTTGTAGATCCTGCATACACTGGCCCAAATTTAGTGGTCAGCAACAACGCATTGACTGTGACTGCGCCTGCAACGATATCAGGAGAACCCACTGCATTGGCCACTTATGGTATTACTGTGGGATCTCGAGCTATGTTTAGTGTGACCATGAATGCGTATGCACCACTTGCAGATTACACAGGTATTGGTATAGCAAACCATACATTTAATATCGATGATTACATTGGTGTAGATTTGAACAGCATAGGATTTTTTGATGATGGAAATGTCTACAGTAATAACATGGCAATTGTAGGATACTATCCAGTGTTCCAAACCAACGGCGATGTCATTGATGTAGCAGTTGATCGGGCAAACAATTTAATTTGGATTCGTGTAAATGGCGGTGACTGGAACAACGATTCTGCTGCCAGTCCCACTGATGCCTTGGGTGGTCTTGATATATCTTTTATCAGCGGAACTGTGTATCCTGGGTTGGATCCTTATTACTATTCTGGTGTCTCTGGACAATTTACATTGAATCAAACACCACAATACGCCACTCCAGGAGGATTTACATTTATTGCCGGACAGTCAAGCACTGCAAATAACGTATTGTTACAAGTCAGTGGTGTAGATCATAATGGCACAATAGAATCGGCATTTTGCACTGGTCAAGCACCGATAAATTCTGCTGGGGAGTTGTTTTACAATATTGTAGGTACAAATATCACAGGTACAGGCTCAGGCGCAACCTGGGACATTGAAACAGTGCCCGGAGTGGCCACTACGTTTGACGGTAATAGCTTGTTGTTTACTGCACCAGTAGATATGTATTCAGACACTCAAGCCTACGATAAATACCTTGTATTTCCCAAACGGAACATTTTAGAATAAACAGGACACATTATGACAAGTGCAATCAATCCAAATAATATCAACGGGGCTTATCCAGTAGCCGGTCAAGATAACAACAGTCAAGGTTTTCGTGATAACTTCACCAATACCTCCACTAACTTTCAGTATGCAGCCAATGAAATTACTGCATTACAAAACAATTCTGTTTTGACGTCAGATTTATCAACCAGTACTCAGCCAGTGTTTAACAACTTGCTGACTAGTACACTGGCCAATGGATATTTACAAAATATGTATACTCCATTGGTTGCATTAGGTACAGTATCAGGGGCAGTCACTGTAAATTATGCGTTAGGATCTTATCAAACTGTTACCACCAGTGGTGGAATAACTTTGGGATTCAGTAATTTTCCATCAGCAGGTAAAGTTGCAACAGTGGTGCTTCAAGTCACTGTGGTCAGTGTTGCCCACACTTTGCAATTACCAGCCGCAGTCACAGTTAATAATACAGGTATACAAGGCATCAATACTGCTACAAATACAATAACTTTTGCCGCAGTTGGAACTTATGCTTTCCAATTTATTACCAGCAACGGTGGAACCACAGTGTCTGTAGCACAGGCCAACGAACTGATTACTCCGTTTAACAATACCTCCGAAGATTTGGCGCCCAGCACTGGTGCAAGTTTGGCCACTACCTCAAGTTATTTTACCACTGCAGGAACCGAAGCAGCAACCTTGGCTGCCGGTGTTGCTGGTCAAATCAAAACATTTAGTGCAGTTGATATCACTGCAGGCAACATGGTTATCACAGTGACCAATGCAGGATGGAAAGCATCTGGCACAGGAACAATTACATTTAGCACCAGAGGCGCGGGTTGCACATTACAGTATGTCAATTCCAAATGGTACTGTATTGGTAACAATGGTGCGGCATTTGCTTGACCAATCCAGTTGACTTGCAGTCAACAATGTTATACAATTAACGTATGGAACATCCGTTAGTCTCTAATCTAAATGATTTGACAGAAGAACAACTGTTAGAAAAAGTCACCGAACTTCAAAAAAAACTTGGCATTGCTTATCGCACAGGCAATGCCGATCTTTGCAATCAAATACGCATGGCAATCGAAAGTTTTCAAACCAAATATCAAGATAAAATTCGACGAGACGATAATAACAATTTTGATGAAATAATCAACATTTCATGAACGCAAGAATATCCACTGACTTACATTTTACTGCTGGTGTTTACTACAACGGAGTCATGCAAATGAACTCTTACATATTAAAACTTTGGATGATGACTCGCACCACTGATCCAGAGAGCCATAACGTAGCATTTGAAAGAATCAAATACTTTGTGTATAATTGTCTTGACAGTTCAATTTTGATCAGCAGCGAACATCAAGAACAATGTGAAAATTATGTTCGTGCAGGACTGAGAATAACCACAATGCCCACTGATCCAGTTGATCAGCTGGTAGGTATTATGCTATACTACAAACTCAATGCCGTCATGGAAGGTCGTATAACCATAGCGGAAACTGAAATTAGCAGTAGCATGGGCGATGCCATGGTTTACCTGCACAATGAAATAGAAAATCCAGAAATACCAGACCAACCTGCATGGTGGACTTCCCCAGATCTTGAACAATGCAACAGTGATCTAATAGACACAGACAAAGTGGTAGAAATGCCCAATGCGCAGGCCTGGAGAGAGCTGGATCTGTCGTGGCCTGTGGGCACCGATGATGCAGAATTTGGCAACACAATAGTATTTGCAGACTTTAATAAAACAAATGCAACAGAATAAATTTGGTGAGATGATATTCAACGAAACAGACGTTTGTGATCTGTTGATGCAAGGACGCTCAATTGAAAGTTTGCAAGGTATGCTAGTTGATAGTTCTGTGGACATTGAACAAGTAGTAGAATTTGTTGAACATTTTCCTAATAACATAGTGTATCGTAGATTTGACGAGCATGAAGCAATGACTGTGCCAGATTGGGATACTCTTCGACAACACACATGGTTTATGCCCAACGAATATAGTCAGTTAGATATTGCCCAGCACATTTTAAATTTGTGCACCAGTGAACCTGAACTGCAAAGGTGTGGCGAAGAATTACTGTTGTATCAAGAACGCAATTTATTTCCATTATTACAATATTTGAAATACCTAGTAGATGTCATGATTCAGAATCAGGTAATTTGGGGTGTAGGACGTGGTTCTAGTGTGGCCAGTTTTGTGTTGTATAAATTAGGTGTGCACAGAATTAACAGTCTATATTACAATTTAGATGTACGTGAGTTTTTGCGTTAAATATGCAATCGTTAAAAGGAAACAATTATGACCAGTAGAACTTATAAAACTGCCCAGGGTAAAATAGTTGATTTGGGCCAACTTATATTGCAAAATGAAAATGTCAGAGCAGTAGGTAACATGAATGTAAACGCTCGCGGAGACAGACTAGACAGCTCAAATCGAGTCATTGATTCTAAAAATCAGCAGGTGCAACGTCAACATCAACGACAAATTGCAACCAATGTGTCTAATCAGGCTGTGCATACCAGCAATGTGCATGTACGTCGAACAAAAAAAGCTGCAGAACAAACTACACCTGACGTTGACACTACTACTCCTGTTGATTCTGCGCCATTGGATACTACTCAAGATGATACTACACCCGTTGATACTGCACCCAAAGGTGGCCTGGCGGCAGCCATTGCAAGATCAAGAACTGTGGTGCAAGAACGAGAAAAAACACCACGAGAAATCAAACAATCCAAACCCGGAGTAAACAGGATCTAACATGACAAAACTAGCATTTCAACCTCATCGACTTCGACAAAATCAAATTCAGCCGCTGAACAACAGTGTTATTGTTTCAGAAATGGTATTTGATCAACGTATTACCAGTTCGGGAATTATATTACCCAATGACAATGGCACAGGATCTGGTATTCGACCCAGATGGGGACAAGTATATGCCGTAGGCCCAAAACAAACAGATGTAACTGTGGGCCAATGGATTTGTGTGGCTCACGGACGTTGGACTCGTGGCATTGATATTGAAGACGAATCTGGAAAAAAAACACTACGAAGAATTGACCCCAATGATATTTTAATGGTCAGCGACGAACTGCCGCAAGATGACACCATGAGTGATGCAGTAAATGTGGCCAAACAAACTAGAGACTGATGGGTGCGCGAAAAGACTGGGACATGCATGCAATTCAGCATCAGATCTGGGCCATAAGGCATGCAGCAACTACTTCCTATAACGATGGATGGACTGCATTTGGTGCCAAACAAGAATTGTATCAACTCAAATGGCAAATAGATCAAGCTCTTGCTGATTGTAGCACATTTGCCGGCGAACCAGAGTGGTTGCATGAACAAGAACAAAAGCGTATTCTTGACATACTTAAAAAATGAAATGTAGTACATGTAAACAAGAATATGGTCCCTCATGTGACTATAGACAAGGTCGGTGTCCTCATCATCCTCCTATGATAAAGACTTTTCCTAAATGGTTTTTATTGTTAGCGGCCTGTGTTATAATACCTGTATGGACAGTAACTCATCCACGCCAAGTTTGGCAACAAGCAAAGAAAGATTAGAACTTATAATGCCCACCATTTATCAAGAAATAGAAGTTGAAGTTGAGCTAGATGATTTTGACACTGTCGATTTGATTGAAGAATTAG
>Ga0214164_1000897_pt1 | contig 18283 bp, 8 predicted proteins | sample TroBogepilimnion_13_FD_153003 | JGI IMG/M metagenome (GOLD analysis project Ga0214164, IMG submission 153003) | Freshwater microbial communities from Trout Bog Lake, WI - Practice 03JUN2009 epilimnion v4 | ecosystem: Environmental > Aquatic > Freshwater > Lake > Epilimnion/Euphotic zone ...
TTTGCCAGAGCCACTATAGATATACGGATCTTTTCTTTCAGTTTTTCCAAAATATTTTAATCCAGTTATAGTATGTTGTTTTATGTAAAGATAAATCATCGTTGCTCCTTACATATATTTAGCACACGATGCGGGATGAACGTCTAAGTCCGCATATAGTAATTATACACTTTTAAAGTGTAAGGTCAACTTTATTGAGAGGCAATATTGCCAAAAGGTAACCACTGTCCTGGTGCACCAGCACTAACACATACCCAGCCAATGTAATTACCGGTTTGTGGATTAGTATTCCAACAAATATCACCTAGCTCGTAGTTACCGGCTGTAGGATAACTAATACCGTTGGTAAAACGTTTGTTACCAATATTAACATCGCCGGCAACACTAAAACTTAATGTTGGATCTGGATTATTAATATTAACACTCAATGGTCCAAAAACTTTAACAGGCTTTCTTTGATTAATTTTATCGCCAACAATAATCATATCGCTTGCGCCAGATAACACAGAATGACTTCCACTAGTAATTGAAACACTGTTTATAGCACTAATTCCAGTTGGGCTAATAGCAATGTTGTTGACTCCGTCATTTACTACTATTGATTTAAATTGCCCTAAGTTTGCAGATATTGATCCAAGTAGAGTTGTGTCGCCATCTACTGTTAATGATTCCAAAATACCAACAGTAGTCAGACTACTACTTACAACGCCAGATCCTAAAGCTGTATTAGATAATACAAGTTGGTTGTTTATATAATAGTTTTTACCAGAACCAATGTCTAAGTGTTCACTACTGAACAATCGGTCAGGCCCAGCCATCATTGTAAGTCCTTTATTAGTACTAGGACCTGCCCAAATTAAACCTAAACCATAAATTTGATTATCATTATTAACTTTGAACTGTAATGGTGATATTCTATCTAGTCTTGTGTCTGTAACTAGGTTGTCTACATATAATGAACCGTAAACACGTAGAACACCTGTTTTACTAATCTCGTCACCGATGTGTACTTCACCACTATTTTTAACAGTGATACGTGCTAGATTATCTGTAGTGATTGCTAGATCATGATTACTATATGTACCAATAGTTGCTAAATTTGTACTTGGGCTTCCTATAGTAATTTCTACATTATTTTCTAATATATCAATCGCGGCATTTGGTTCATCTGTACCTAAACCTAGTCTGTTGAACGCAGTACTAAAATAGGCAAAATCACCTAGCACAGTATCACCTGATACCGTTAGTGTACCTAGTGTACCGATTTTAGTAAGGTTACTGTTAGTAACAGTCGGGCCTAAACTAATTGCTGTCAATACCGGAATGTTATTGATATTGTAGCTACTGGAAACAGGAAGATCAAATACTCCATTTGTCCAAATCCTGCCACCAGTTCTGTAAATTAATTGTGTATTTCCATTACCCCACGTCCAATTCAACCCCTTGCCATTCAAATCTTGTTCTTGATTAAAAGTCCAACTACCAGGTTCGACGCTTTGACCAGATTCATTAATTAGGGTTTTTACTCTAAGCGTGTCGGCAGTAATATTGCCTGAAGCAGTTAAATTGGTAAATGTAGCTTCTCCATTTACACTAAATGTACCTTGGACACTTTTATTTCCAACGTGAGTTACTGACCCTGTGGTCCAGTTTAACTGTAATTTGTTAACTACCAGTGTGTCATCGTTGATGGAAAGCAATTGATTCATATTATTATCTCTTTTGGATATTTATCGTTTAACAGCAGTCAAATTTGGATTACGCCAATCTTGGTTAAAGGTCCATTTAACCCCATCAAAACAGTAACGTTTGCCCTTATAATCTTCTGGAGGTGTTACATTTTCATATAGTTTTATCAATCCTTCTGAATTGTCTATGGTAATTCTTACAGGATACCCTATTTCTATACTAGTACCTATGACTATTTTTTCACTGTCGTCTAGAACCATTAGGCTAACATTGTTTTTAACTAATGTCTTCATATTATAATCTACCTACAGCAATTTCAATAACACCCGATTCGCCGTCAAAATCTTCTAGTGCTTTGCCAATAATACTGCCAGTGCGTGGATCATCGTGCGCTTTGGCCATACCATTACCTGCGGCTACCATCATATCACCTTTGCGTATAGTTCCAGTTACTCGACATGGAACACGCCCTTGTAGTGCTATTAGGTTCTTTAATCCTGGACAACCATTATTCATTATGTAAGCGGCATTTGAACTTATTACACCAGCTACCCTGCGTGTTTCAGATTCTAATGCAATAGTGACTTCTTTATTGCCACCAAATGCTAGTACTGTTCCAATTTCGTATTCAGCATCGCCTTCGTAGTATTCTGCCAAGTCAGCGTATGTTGCTTGGAATTGTGCGCCTGTATCTAATGTCCAAGTGCCTTGTACAATTCCTGAACCACTGTTGCCTGCGGCCAAAGTATATGCACTAACAGTACCAGTTACAGTAAGTGCATTTACAGTGTAGGAATTGCTAGTGTTAAGAGCATTAGCTGTTCCAGCAGTTGTGGCACTACTGACTGATTGTGAGCCTATATTACTAGTTGTAATAGCATCGGTAATACCATAACCACTAATAGTAGTTGGCTTACTAGTTATTCCAGACCAAGCTACGCTAGATGCTGTACCTGCGCTACCTGCACTACCTGCGGTACTGGCATAGCTAACATTAAGATTATAAGTTCCGCCGTCATCAATCGCTACACGATTCCAACCAGTAGTTCCACTGCCGTTAGTTGATCTATACCATAGTTTATTACTATAGAAGTCGGCAGCCAATTGCATAGCATAGTAATTGGCGGTGTTGCTATGAGTTGTACTTAATAAATGTGTCCAACTAGTTTGACCACTAGGCCAACCAGTACTAGGTGCAGAGCTTTGATAAAATCCAGAATTTATTCTAACACTAACGTCGGCTTGATCTGTAGAACTTTGTGCATTATTTAAATAAGTAGCAGTTGTAGCAGTTGTAGCAGTTGTAGCATTACCAGAGATGCTTAAATTGTAAGTTCCGCTATTTGCATACGCCAACGCAGGAATACTACTAATATTGTTCCATGCAACACTACTAGCAGTTGTAGCTGTAGTAGCATTACCGCTTAATGAAGCAGTGATAGTTCCAGCACTGAAATTGCCATTTGAATCTCTAGAAACAATAGTACTAGCTGTATTTGCACTGGTAGCATCACTACTTAAAGTTACTGCGCCAGCAGTAGTAGTTACAGAAATGTGTCCACCTCCTGTAACTGATAACACTCCTGTGTTAGTAATAGTAACATTTCCACTTGCACTTGAATTTACACTTAAACCTGTGTTGGTTGTAATACTCAATACGCCAGTATTAGTAAGTGTAACTGAGCCTCCTAATGACACAGTTGCTCCACCACTTAGCCCCGAAGATGTAGTGATTGTAATACTACTATTAGATAATTGTGCATTAACAATACCAGCACTTGCACTGAGATTGCTAGTAGTCAAGCCAGTGATTGTATTACTCGTTGCGGCAATTGTTTTATTAGTTAATATTTGACTACCAGTTAGTGTAGCCACAGTATTATCTATAGCAATAGTAACAGCACTAGATCCGTTGTAGCTTGTACCAGTAAGTCCAGTACTAATGGTCAATGTACCAAGATTGTTTCCAAGGCTAACACCAGAAATAGTACTTGCAGCCAATTTAGTAATGGCTATACCAGCACTAGCATTAATGTCACCGTTGACAATAGTGCCATCTGCAATCATAGTGCTTGTAACACTACCAGTGTCGCCGGTTGTTACAATAGTTCCATTTACGTTAGGTACTGTTAATGTTCTGGTAGTACTAGGAGAAATACTAGCAAGAGATAAAACCATCTTCTTACTGTTGTCAGCAGTATTCTGGAAATAAGTAGATCCATCGCTCAGTGTTTTATTTGTTAAGGTATCAGTGGTTGCGCGACCAACTAATGTATCTGTACTTGTCGGTAATGATATTGTTCCAGTGTTGATAATTGTACTAATAACTGGATTGGTTATTGTTTTATTTGTCAGTGTTTCATTACCAGCTAAGGTAGATAATGTTCCGGTTGTAGGTAATGTTACGTTAGTTGCCGCAGTGGTTGTTAGTGTTAATGCAAAATTTCCACTAGTGGTAAATGAATTAGCTGTAGTGATATTGCCACCAACAGTAATTGTATTTGCACCATTGTTAACTCCGGTACCGCCATATGTGCCTGCAACAATAGAACCTTGCCATACTCCAGTGCCAATTGTGCCAACTGAAGTTAAACTTGAACTAACAATACTAGATCCAAGACTAGTAGCGTTTAATACATTTACACTATTGATTTCATAGGCCTTGCCCGAAGCAATATTAAAGTTTTCACTACTATTCCAAGATGAATTACTAGAACTCCAAGTTAAAGTTTTATTAGTTGTACCATATAGATTTAAACCACCACCATTAGCAGTCACATCACTATAACCACTAGTACTGAATACAATCGAACCGCTTACACTATGGAAGACATTTAGAGTAATTTGTGTAGAACTATCAACACTAGCAATAACAGGACTTGCACCAAAAGCACCAGTACCACTGGTCTTTGTCACAGTCATGCCTGGAATTAAACCAGCAGTTGATGCAAGTGTAATAGTTTTATTACCTGTCGCAATAGTTGCTGATAATCCTGTAACAGCAGACGCATTGCCTAAATCGATTTGTACATCATCGATGCTAATAGTTGAACTGTTAACAGTAGTAGTTGTACCATTAACAACAAGATTGCCTGCAATAGTCAAGCTACCAGCAAGACTGAGACTACTGCTCCATTGCGGTGCTGTGCCACTACTAGTTAATACTTGATTTGCTAGACCAATTGCTAGTGTAGATAAAGTATAGTTAGGTGCGTTGGCTCCAGTTCCGGCATAAACAATGTCGCCTAAGTTATAGCTAGTAAGGCCTGTTCCACCTTTGTAACTTAAAACAGGACTTGTTAAATTATTTGGATTTAAGAAATAATCATATGTGTAACTGTTTGGTCCAAGTGTTTTGGCGTTAAGTTTGTTTTGATAAGTACCACCTGTATAGCTTTGTAGTAGTGTAACTTGACCTTGTGTTCCACTGGTGTTGGTGCCAACACTAAAATAGTTTTGGTCAAAACTTGCCGCACCTAAGTTAGTATAAGGAGCAGTTCCTGATGCACTATCTACATTATTAACGGCAATAGTAATATCGCCATAGTAAGGATTTGATCCAATATTAGTTCCGGTGAAAGTCAAGGCAGTACCTGACGCTGGCGCAATATTTTCAACAACGGTATGCCAACTTGAGTCACCTCTCAAATAAGTTCCAGTATTAGCAGTACCACTACCTAATCTGCTGGTATTTACAGTGCCCGTGATAATAGCACTGGCGTCTATGCTACTAGTAGTTAAACTACTCCATGCACTTGAAATTGAACTACTGGTGTTTACTACACCATAAACAAATGAATCTTGTCTTATAAAGTAACCAGTACCACTTCCTGTACCAGTCATTTGTACAGGTGTATTTACAATACCGTTCACACTAGCTTGAGCATTAGATCTTGATAAATGTAGTGTAAATGAATTAGTTGTTACACTACCTATAAAGTAAAAAGTTCCGCTAAACAACGCAGTACCGGCTACAGTAGGCAAACTACTACCTTCAAGTTGAATAGCATCGCCTGTAGTGTATCCATGGCTAGGAATATAAACACTATAGTTTGTAGTATTAATATTATAAATGGTAAAACTGTGAGTGCCTGAACTACTACTGGTCAACGTTATTGTACTAGCAATATTATAAGTTGTCGATAATTGGAATGTATTTGCTGTTAGATATACAATATAGTAAACACTGCCATTTAGTAGTCCACCGATAGGTGTATTTGGTGCGCTTATATAAGTTACTGGATCGCCATTATTAAATCCATGACTGTTTATTGTAAACACACCTGTACTGATATTAACAGCAGTTGCCGCATTGAATGTTTTTTGTGTGCTACTAGTTAGTGTAACAGTTTTAACTGATGCATTATTGTCCGAAATAAAATTAGGGCTAGCTGTAGTAGCAGTGAAACTATATCCAGTAAGTAGATTAATGTATACTCGATTTTCAACAGCAGTAACGGGAATACTAAATGCACTAGGAGTACCTCCCCCAATATTGGCTGCCGAAGCAGATAAATTATCACCTACTACATAGTTAATGCCACCTCTACGCATGTTAACGTTAGTAACGCTACCACTGCTAACAGTAATATCTGCATAAGCTCCAGTACCACTACCACCCGTTAACGGTACATAATAATAAGTGGTAGATCCACTTGCAGGAGTATATCCGCTACCCGGGGTAAAACTAGCATCGTTAACATTTAGTATAACTCCAAATCTTGCACCTGTACCATATACAATACCTGCTACGGTTTGTGGTCCGCTAGTTGAATTAGCATAACTAACACTTGAAGTGGTGCAAGCTGTAACAACATACGTTCCATTAAATCCAGATGGAGTTACACCGTATACAGTAATTTCGTGCCCCACTACATAAGGAGCAGTTGATTGTGTAGCAAATGTAATCGTTGCTATTCCGCCTGAACTTGAGGCTGCGGTTGTTGCCAATATTGGAGTTACAGCAATTTGGCCTTGCACATTGTCGTTGGCAGTAGTTACAGTATAGATACTAGCACGACCGCCCGATCCTGTTATGGCAACACCATTGTAGGTAAATGTTGTACCCACAGTTGTTGAACTTGAACCTATGCTAGTCCAGTTAACAGTTCCGCTAACTAAAATAATATACTTGGTTCCGTAGATTAGACCTGCTGTGCTTGACACAGTTAAATCTGTAAATCCGTTAGTAATTCCATTAGCTAAGATTAAATATTGGCTAATTTTACTATTAGTCAATACATAGTTAGAAGTTACTCCTGTTACTACTGATGCAACTGTACTAGGATGCACTGCTACATTTCCTGTTCCTGGAGTAGCATTGCCAGCTATAGTCAAGTTGTTAGTGGTATTGAAGCTGGCATTAAATGTAGTGCTGGTACTGGCCACTGTAATTGTGTTGCTAGTAACTACGCTGTTGACCACATATCCTGTGGCTCCGCTAGTAGCTTGTGTTATAGTGTCGCCACTGTTGCAGGTAACAGTTGTACTTAAAGTCAACTGTACAGTAGAATACGTTTCGCTTACAATGTCGCCATTTAAAAAGTTATAGGCTGGATCTTCTTCTACTAGCACCAGTCTTGCATTATAACCCTGCGCCTGCGCACTTTGGAATGTTCTAACAGCAGGCAATAGATCTGGATTGATTTGTCCAGCACTATTAAGCTGAGGAATTGCACCCGGAACTGAATTTGTGCTTACTGCTTTGTTCAGGAATGGTCCAAGTTTGTTATTGATATAACTATGGATAGCCAGTTGAGTAGACAATTTGCTGTCTGTTGGTCCGCCTACTTCGTTGTCACCTAGCCCAACATCATTGCTGATAAATGTAATAGTGATATTACCAACAGACAGTGATAGTGTTTGTAATTTACCGATAGTAACTTGATTGGTAAAACTAACATTACCAGTTCGGTTGCTGGCCACAATAAATTGACCAACTTTAAAGTCGCCTAGTTCGTTTGTGCCTGAAGTATAGACACGACCTGGTAAGTCACTTACTTGCTCATAGAAGCTGTTTCCTTGACCACCATTTTGTGGCAATGCATTGTAGTCAATACCACTACCAGCATATTCCCATGTATGCCCTGAACTATTAACAATACTAGGTCGATGTAGCCAGATCTGTTGTAAAGGTAATGAACCAGTATTGTTCAATGTTTGTTGACTGCCAGTGCTACCTATAGTGAACTGTGCAGAATACAAATCACTTCTTGAAGCCACAGCAGTTACGCTGATACTACAACCTATACCATTGTTTGTAGTAATAGTGCTGGTAGCATTAAATTGATTTCTAACAACAGTGATACCCACGGCAACTTGGTTGATACTAACAGTTAGAACATTTGTAACAGCATTGTAAGCATATACATAGGCATTGTTTGCACTAGTACCTGTAGTACCTGTAATGGTTGTACCTGGAGTAAATGTATAAGTGCCTGCGGCTAAAGTTAAATCTTGATAGATATTGTGTACTGTAGTAACACCTGAAGTGTCGTTGACCAATCCAGTAACATAGAATGTTTGAATATTCTTGATAAAACTTTGTGTTCCAGATCCAACTGATGTAACTGGCACAAAATATTTTTGTGATGAATCGAATGTTAGTTGGAAACTGTTGGCATTAATATAGAACACATAATAAGTTTGTTCATTATTCAAACCACCAACACCAGTGTTACCGCCAGTTTCATATATAACAGTATCACCATTATTGAATCCATGACTATTAATATTAAAGGTTCCAACAGTACCTGTTGTAACGTTGGTAGCGGCGTTAAATGTAACAGTGGTACCACTTGGTACATACGTACTTGTAGTATCGCCTGCGCTACCGTATGCAACTGCATTATAAGCATTAGCGTTACCAGCAGTTAGAATATTAGTAACAATGGTAAAGTTTGCGGCCACAGCCGTTTGATAAGTTGATCCTAATGAAGATACAGCCGTTTGTGCTAGGCCACTTGCATAGCCAATTGCCAAAATACAAATTTGATATAAAGGATTACCTAATAATGTGGCATCTCCTGAATTGATAAAACTCAATGCGGCATTGATACTGTTTGAATTTCCGCCAGTCATAATATCTGCGGCTACAGCATCGATGACCAAGCCAATGTCTCGTTCACCTTTAGTTCTATTTGTACCAGTATAATTATATCCAGTAAATGGACTTATGTTGGAAGCAATCTCGCTTAAGATCCAAGTGCTTGTACTAGATATAATACTAGCACGATTAGCTTCTAATAGATTATAAGTGTAATCGTAATTGGGATTTCTAAAAGTGGTAACGTAGTTTACAGTTGGGCTACGTCCAAAACCAATTGTGTCCAAATACTGGCTACTGCCACTAGTACCTACGGCACACACTATGCCCTTATCAAATTTAAACGCATTAGGACTATAGCCACTAGAGCGTAGTGCATACAAACCAAAGTTAGTAGCACTTTGAGTAATAGACAAGTAGCCGCCGCTTTGGCAATAGCTACCGTTAAGCATGAAGATTTGGAAGCAACTAACAATCTGCGCATAGGCATCATTGATAATTCGCCAACCTGTGCCACCAAACGACAGCATGGTAAACGCATTAGCAACCATTGATTTACCTTGTTCAGGTTCTGGTCCGCTTGAAACTTCTGCTAGACTTTGAAACTGTGGGTAGTTTGGTGTGGTAACTTTTGATCCGTCGACTAATACGCCATTGCCACCTAGGAAAGAAATAATACTACAGTTTTGTATATATGGACTGGTGCTAATTGTAGGTTTAGTAGATGGTAAATTGGTATAGCCAACACGACTAGTATTGGTATCGCTTGGATCATCAAACGCTACAGAGTATGCCCATGTCCATTGTGGTGCGGCTGTTTGTGGTATTTTGGCATTAGATCCTAATGGAGTAGTGTAAGGTATGTAGTCCCTAAATGTAAACCAAGCAAAGTAACTGTTATTACGCACACGCAAGAAATCTTGTCCTGCATTAAGTGGTCTCAGCACACTGGTACGTAGACTAGAACCTACAACAGACACATTGTCTGGAATAATAATAGGATTGGTTTCGTAATAATCTCCTGCGGCAACACTAATTACCACACGTAGATTAGTAAGCGATCCGTCAGCGTTGTAAACAATACCGGATGCGATTTGAAGTGCTCGTTTAATAGTCTGTACAGGAGCATTGCGCCCATCGTTAGCATCATCACCGTACTCAGCAGATACTACAACTCGATCACCGTTGAAAATATCAGCTGGCTGGAAACTAAGTTGTCCGTTCGGTCCAAGTGTAAGCACATTGCCACTAGTACCGAGAGCGGTTGGTAATGTCAGAGTATAATCCGCGGCCAAGTTTGCCGGCGCTTGTATTTTGGCTACGTTTACACCGTTGGCTACTTGTTCGGCGAAGGCAATATAACGTTGGTTGTTTAAGGTTAATCCGCTATTGGTTATATTGGCAGCATCGTTTCCGCCGGTATAAAAGTAAAGTGTGTTGTCGCTAGCACCCGGTGTAGCTTCTGGAAGTATATATGTCTGTTGGTCAACACTTCTAACACCGCCTAGACTAGACCAATTGCCGTTACTATAGCCTTCAAATTGACTAATTTGAGTATTATAGCGTATGTAACCATTTACACCCGATGGGCGACTACCAGTGTTGCCCGTAGGCACTTGAAAGCCTGCACTCAGCACACTAAGCGCAGTTGGAGTCCATATACCTACTTGAGTATTGTTGGCATAAAAATGTAATGTGTTATCACCAGCACCGGGTGTGGCTTCTGCTAGAATATAAGTTTTGCCGTCTACTGATTTGACTCCACCTAGGCTAGTCCAAGCTGTTCCTTGATAGCCCTCAAACTGTGTTATGTCGCTATTAAAACGTATTTGCCCAGTAGCCGCTGTAGGACGACTGCCAGTTCCACCTACTGGAATACGTAAAGCTGTGGTACTATTAACATATAGTGTACCAGTACCATTAGTACTGATAGTTAAATCAGTGTTTGCGTTCTCTTGAGTCAGAGTATTATTAAGAAAATTGAACCCGCCAACATTAAGTTGACCCACAGTCATAGTCCTGCTACTGGTATTGCCTAAAGACAATACGTCATCTAATGCGGCTAGACCCTGTCCAGTATTGTATATTTCAATACTGTTAGTATTTGGGTTTACAACAAAATTGACACCAGTTCCGGCAGTTAATGTTAATGTAGAATCTGTACTAGGAGCGGCAATAGTAACATTGTCGGGTTGTAATGTAATGTGTTTAAACGAATCGATAACGGCAACAGCCATAGAAATACTCCACTTTAGAGTATTTATCTATGGCTGTATTTTGGTTTAGATGCGTTATTGTACCTTTAACAGTACTGTATCTTCGTTAATGCGTCCATTCATTCGAGTGTCTGTAGCATTAATGTCATCTAAGAACTTGCGCAACTGTACCTTACCTGCCGCTTTGAACTCTTTGAGCTTGTCCTCGGGCTTGCGTACAGTCTTTTGAACGCTTTTGAATTCGTCAAATCCTGTAATTGTAGTGCCTTTAACCCCCAAATCGCTGAACTCTGCGGCCACATACTTGCCCAATTTACGGGTTTTAGTGTTAAAGATCCAAAGTTCCTTAGTACCAATAATGTCAGCAGGGTTAATACTCACTAACTTCAAAGGCTCGTTGGATTTCATGTATTTGAGCTTGGCAACCAGTTTGTCCTTGGGTACTACTTTAGTTTTGCGTGGCTTACGGTTAACTTTGGCTTCTTGGGCAAGCATGTCGCAAGCACTCATAATCTCTTGGTAAAACGCAATCAAATTACGAATTTGCTTACGGCTACGGTGGCTATAGCCCTCTTTAAGCTGTTCATCTGCTTGTCCGCTAGCCAACTCTTCCAGCTCTGCTAAGTCCTTGCTGTAGAGGGTTTTAATAACCCTAGCGTGGGCAGCTTTGACTTCCTTGCCCTTGAGCAAGTTGAGCATTTTGAACGCTTTTGGATCAAAATTTTCTGGATCCTTTTGGAAACCTTCGATAGCATCTTCAATTTCTTCAGTCATTTTGTAAGCGGTTTCTCGAACACGCTCTTGGATGCTGGGTTGTACAACCGTAGTTTTAACTTCTACAACTGCTTCGTCATCAATGTCATTCTTACCTTGTTCAATTACATCGGTGATTGCTTCACGCAACCAAGCACTTGTATCGCGACCTTGATTAAAGTCTGCACGAACTGCGGGCATACCACGCAACAGGCAACTTGCAATAGCACCCATTGTAACATTAGTACGACCATCTTTAGTTTTCTTGTAAGCGGCAATGTCTGCTTTGGTACAACCAATTTCAGTCATCCATTTGATAACTGCGGGCTTCAAATCTTTACCGCTAAATTCCAAACGGTAGTAGCTCATTGCTGAGTGCCAATGACGCAAAAATTGATCAGCGTCCATTTTATCCGCATTGTCCCAAGTTGGGCTATAATCTTTAACTGCTCGTGTACGATGTGCTATTACCTGCTTTTTGGTAACGCGAGTTTTAGTAGCCGTTTTAGCCAATTTCTGCTCCTGTTTTGTTGAACATGTGTATATTATACTGCCAAACAAGCAGGTTGTCAACTGTTGTCTAATGTAATTTCTATCACTTTTTTGGGCTTATTTCGGTACTTTTCGTGTACAGTTTCTTTAGTTTGATTTTGGTTAGAAACCCATTCCGAAATGTTTCCCGATCTAATTATATTTTCACTAAATGATTTATCGTATTGTTCAAGCTCGTGGTGATATGTTTTGATATTACTGCCTTCTAGAGGACAGTGATTAAACCTGTGTATTAATGATAAGTCATAATTACCGTTTGAATCGATAGACATATTGAAACTAGCATTATAATCATTAGCCAACCATTCACCAAATGTTTCCAAATCAGCATTTGGATCATAATTTACAGATATATTAACTTCACCGAAGTATAGATATAATGCATAAGCCAATGCGAGATATTCGTTGGCAATACCCATATTGTTATTAAATTGATTTAGATTTACAAAGTTATCTTGATTACAATATGTTTTACTTTTACCATTAATAGAAACATTATAGAAACTATTAACATTTGAATATTTTTGACTATTAATAATAGTCGAGCCAGCATGTTTTTCTAAAATATCTAACCATATGTGAAACAATTTTATTCGCATGAATCGATGCAAAACAGTATTTTTAAATTCAGTAGTGTACCAAGATCCTAGAAAAGATTGTTCACCTGGATATCTATCGCCTACCATATTATAAATTTTCCAGTCTGTGTCCATATGACTTGCTTTTGCAGGACCAGCACCAAACCCCGGACTAATTGCACCAATATGATTTCTGGCATTAGCAAGCAATTGAAGACTGTGTAAAAAATCTATAGGCTCTTCAGTTGGAAATCCAATAATCCAATTAACATGATTAAAAACTCCAACTTCTGCTCCATCTTTTAAATTGTTTTCAATTTCCCATACTTCAATCTTTTTACGCATATCGAGAAGTACTTTTTGACTTCCTGACTCTACACCGTAACTTAAACAAGTGCCTCCACTGTCTCTGATTTTTTGAATAAAATCTCGATCCATACGACCGTCACATCGTACATAACTATTCCATTTAACATTGAGATTCTTTTCTAACATTAAATCGATCAGACGTTTAAAGTTATTGATATTACCATTGGCCAAACTATCTACGAACCAAAATCTTTTAACACCGTGAGACTTGATTTGATGCTCCATTTCTTCTATGACTCGATCTGGAGTATTACTTCTAAATTTCCAAAAATAAGTTTCAGCACAAAAACTACATTCTGCCACGCAACCTCGGCTAGTTTCGATACTTACTCCGTCTGGATGATGATAGCTGGAAAAATTATAGTCAGTATAATCAGGGAACGGATGTTCTTCTAATTTTAACTTACTATCAGTTGTTCCAATCTTTTGTTTTATTGGATAGATCTCGGGCAAATCTTCCAACAAAGCCATTAAGGTTCCTTCGGTTTCTCCCACAAAGAAATAGTTAAAAGGCAATTGGAATATGTACGATCCAGTTAATGTTTCAGGTCCTCCTGCAATATAACATGCATCGGGCAGTTTTTCTTTTAACTGTGTAAAGAAATATTCAACAGCAAAGAGGTTGGTATTATAAACACTAAACCCAATGACCTTAGGATTAGATTTAACTATCTCGTCGATTGCTCGATCAAACAAATGTTTTACTTGGGGAAGTACTTTTTCAATAAAATTTTCCTTAATGGCCCATAGGAAGTACAGCTCTCCTCTCCAATAGTCCTCTCCAGTATTATCTTTGATAGTATGATATGATTCGATATTTAAATCATATACCTTAGTACTGTATCCAAAGTGTCGAATTAAACCGGTTAATTTAGCCAAGTTGTATGGAGGGAATAAAATACCCCAAGCAGGCAGCATAATCATGGCTACCCTGTACTTGTCTGTTTCATCCCATGGCCTGTCAAAAATTTCAAACTTTGGCTTTGTTTCTTCAAAATTACCCAAATGACTATTGGCATGGTTGATTTTATCTTTTTCAAGGATATGCTCCAATATAACCTGGTCTCTATCTTTATTAGTATTATTCATAGTTTAATTGCGTTGAAGATTTCTTCCGGGCTGATTTCATTCATAGAATTAACAAGCGATGCGCTACTTACTCTATTGTTATGTATTGTATAAGAACCGCCCAATAGTGTTACCTTTTCATTATTTAACAATCCAACTATGTGAAACGCATCTTGTAACATTGCTACAACATTTGGATGACAATCAAGGGTGGTACATAAAATTATTTGTTTACCATTAACCCACTTTCTTAAGTATTTTGAATATGAGTCTGGTGCTATTAAATAATCTACTGCTTGTATTATTTTAGCACACTGTATCATCGAAGCTTTGCCTACCATATTATGTATTCTCCAGTCGAACAACAAAGCTGGGTCAACAAAATAATTTGGACGATCGATTAGGAAAATCCTGCACGATGGATATCGATCCAGTATCATTTGAAAAATTTTGATATATTTTTCTACATCATACTTTTTAGCATGATTACTTCCTGACAACTGAAAGCAAAAAGTGTACTGAACACTAGTAATAAGGTCATATAGTATTGGGTCTTGATACTGTATCTCCCAACCACCCTGGTCGCCGTCGATATATCCTTTTAATTGCTTGTCACGTTGAAAAGTTGGATATCCGTTACACCTATAGTTATCCAATTCTGGAACATCGAGATTGGCAAATGTGTGCTGGTCGGTTAATTCAAAAAAACTAAAATACTTTAATAAATCGTATAAGGCTTGATGAACTGGATAACCTCCGCTGGTTGTGGAGGTATGTCCTGTATTGTAATCTTCGACTTTGTCATAGTCTCTAATATAAGACCATTTGCCGTCAAGTATTTTTGATCCTTGGAACTGTTTGTAGACAATGTCTACAATATTCATATTGGAATATACCCAGTATATATGCAGACCTTTTTCTTGATAATAGCGGTAGAGAGATGTTTGTTCTGTGATCATTTTTAAACAATCACCTAATCCTCCGGTAAATCTAATTTTAAAAAAATCAGTCATTGTGTAACATTGATGTTAAATTTCCTAGTTTTAATTGTTGATTCTTAAAAATAGGGTCTTTCATCATTTCAACTAACAGTTGACGATCAGGATGTCCTTCCTTCCAAACAGCCATTCCATTAAACTGTATCTCGTTCATATGATACCATTGTGCTAGCAAGTTTGTCCAAATCTTAGGTTTAGATTTAAATGACAGCTGCCACTCTACAAATTCTTTAATTTCTCGAAAATTGTCTCGTTGCACAATAAAATTAGTTTGCCAATGATGCATAGCAGGGAAATTGCCGTCGTACACCAGTTGGTCTAGAAAATCTAAATTCTTTTTTAACTTTTTAAAATTTCCATTTTTTCTAACAATTTTATAAACATCTTCAGTGGCCGCGTCTACACTAACTTCGATGTAAGTTATAATGGGCCACAAGGCTTTGATAGCCAACAAATTTTCTTCAGTCATCATAACACCGTTAGTTTTAAGTGTGAGACGAAGATTTTCTGGAACAGGTTTACTAGCTAATTCTAACAAGTAATCCCAATATAATGGACTAGCAAATGCATCTCCACTACCTGTAATATCTAAACTGACAGTAGGATGTTGTGTTAATAAAATTTCTATTAGATCTTTAACATTATTATGTATTTGTTTTATCATTTGGCCGTTACTATCGTTTGGATCATCTGGCCTCCAAACAATAAGATTATTTCTGCAACTAGGACATTGTAAATTGCAACTTAGATCGTAACTGAATCCAACGTGCATTGCCGCTTTTTCTAGCCTATGATCTAGATCTTGTACTGGCACTAAATCCCAATAATCTTTATTACCATTTAGTAATGAATTTAATTGCGGGCATTGATCATTACATTTGATAAATGATCCGCATCTCATTCCGTCTTGAATAGATTTTCTATCAATATTGTTTATAACTTCTTCTGCAGATTCTTTGAGTAAATTGCCAACCCATACAGGCAACCAAGTGTGACAACATGCTGATACATTACCTTGAGTATGTATCTCGATATGTTTAAATGGAACCATGCAGGCAAATTGAGATAGCGTTTCTTCAGGATTGATGTAAGAAGATTTTGGTTTTGTTATGTATTGTGCCATTATTCAAATAACTCTGCTATTTCTGGTATTGTTTTTAAAGTATCTTCTTTTCTTATACTATCTAGCAACAATGAATTTTCTTTGAATTGTTTAGCGTTTTCTTCATTGTGCGGTTTTTCTAAATGCCAGAATAAATGTAGAAATTGTGGGCGAATATCTACACCAAATCTTATTTTATAGTTTCCAATATATTCTTCTAATTGCTGTTTAATTTTAACTCTGGTTTCGTCTTTAAGAGCACTTACGTGGAATCTAGGAGAATATTCAACAACATTGATAGAAAAATTAGTCCAATTTTCTTCTTCTTGTTTTATGACACCGATATCAATTAACCTATCTAATATCACTGGAATCCTATGTACATTCATGCAACTTACTGTGATACTAGGTCTCACATGTATGTTTATCTCAGAAACTGCTCGTAAATTAGCTTCAACATTTTTCCAACTAGTTCCACTTCGTATCAATTCTGCACGTTCATCAATTTCGTCAATGCTTGGCCATAACCATACTTTCTTGCCCCATTTACTCCAATAGTCGAGTGCATTTTTATTCTGATACGTCAATTTGCTAAGATTACTATTATAGGTTAGAACTACATCGTATCTCTTATTTTGATCGAGCATTTCTAAAATTTGCCAATGCTCATCCATTAGCAACGGTTCTCCTCCAGCAAAATATATCTTTTCAACAGTTCCTACATATTTTTTTAGAAAGTCCACATTTGTAGATTCATCAACGGCATTAATTTCTAGCAATTTTTTATCATTGCTATTCCAACCCATTTTTTCCGAATCAGGAATCCAAGCACTGCTAAACTCTGGTCCGCATGTACGGCACTTGTAATTGCAAAGATTACTAAATCTAAAATCCCAGTATTTCAAATCAACTTGATCAACATGTCCATCTGATTTGGTGATAACAGGAATTTCTGATAACTTCTTACTAAAGTATTTGTTATGATGTATGCGTGTACTAGTTCCAGAACTACGCTCAGCTTCAAAGCACTTGCTACATGCTTTAGGTTCAATTCCGTTAATCATATCCTTACGGATACTTTTCATATGATTCCCGTTCCAAACTTCTTCAAGAGTTTGAGTTGTAAGGTCGCCTGCAAACTCTTTATAGTTAGTGGTCATACAACAATGATATACTTTACCTCTTGGAATAATATTTAGGTGTAGCCATGGCAATGTACAAATTTTATCTGATTTCATTAGTATCCTGTTATTGGAAAATTTCTTATATTTACTTTTAATTTTAGTCAGGGCCACTTTAATAGAAAATATTATGTCCATAAACTTTGTCTAATTTTGATAAGACGTATCATCATTGCTTCATCTTCGTCTTCGTAAGACTTTTCAATCTTTTGAAGTAGCTTGTGAGCCTTATCGCTTTGCTTTTTGAGCACAGGATCTTTTGGAGTACTGAAACTCAACTTGCCACCATTAGCCGCCCGTTGTGCTTCGCATGCCGCTGTCCAGCCACTGGCTTCATATGGGTCTGGACGATTGCGATATGTCTGGGTCCACCAAGTGTAAAGCTCAATAATTTCTTTTGCGGCTTTGGCTTGATAAGTTGGCTCTTCTAGATGCTTTTCGTCGTCATCTAAAAACTCTTCGTTAGTAAGAGTGCTAGCCCAGTTTAGGTACGCCAAGCCAGCTTCTGGACAGCGCCAAGTGCGCCAACGCAACCAACCGCTACGATACCAAGGAACATTGTACTTTACTCGTTCCTCTTCATTCCACATACAATGATGCCATGCCTGTTCGATTTCCACGAAGTCCACAAGTTCTTTAAAAAGACAAGGGAGAAACCGATTACCAACGTCACTCCAACTGCCAGGGCGGATATCACGAGGGTCGGCAGTAAGAGCGTGACTCTTACTAACC
>Ga0214164_1000898_pt1 | contig 18276 bp, 7 predicted proteins | sample TroBogepilimnion_13_FD_153003 | JGI IMG/M metagenome (GOLD analysis project Ga0214164, IMG submission 153003) | Freshwater microbial communities from Trout Bog Lake, WI - Practice 03JUN2009 epilimnion v4 | ecosystem: Environmental > Aquatic > Freshwater > Lake > Epilimnion/Euphotic zone ...
GATCAGTTTCTCGGAGATTAAACATGAAAAACAAACAAAGCAGCAAGGTACCAATAGTACATATCCTCAGTTGGGAAATGCTACACCTTATGTGTTTGGAAAGATCAATAATCTTTATACTTTTCAGGTAGGTTTTGGGAAAGAAAAATTGCTATTACCAGCTGTATTAGATGGCAACCTTTCTGTTAGTTATAGGTATTCAGGTGGTTTGAGTCTTGCAATGCTAAAACCTTATTATTTAAAGCTCATTTATATTGATAATGGCGGTGCTTCCGCCCATTTGGAGCAGTATACTTATAACCAATCTGATAGCGCCTATTTCCTTAATCCAAACTCAATTCTTGGTGCTTCTAAATGGACGACAGGACTTGGTAATATTGATTATGTTCCTGGAGTTTATTTTGAAACTTCAATTGCAATTATACCTGGGAAGAATAAATATTTTATCCAGGTGGTTACGTTAGGAATTAATGGTGCTTGTTATGCCAAGCAATTACCTGTTCTGATTGATCAGGTTGCCTTACCTTGGCAGGTATCACTTTTTGCATCATTTGCTATTGGCGAACGATGGAAATAAGTGAATATCAATACTTTTTTAGAAACCATTGCTCATAGGAATGTTTTTTAAAACTCAATGTTGTATCGGTTATTCCCATTATTGGTAGGTATTCAGTGCCTGCAAGATTTGCCCATATTACTTTAATAGTATCCTTAGTCGCACCTGCAAAGCTCCAAATACCAGTATTGCTTGTCATGATAGTGGTATCTTTAATAATGTAATTTACTTGAAATGAATAAAGTGTAAATATATGCGAAAAATTTATCAATTCACCAGAATCAATCTTTCCATTGTTATTACTGTCATACCATACTTCCATTAGTTGCCAATTATTTGCAGTTAATACTGAAAGAGTATCAATTGTAACTGCTTTTGTGATTTGCTTACTTGAATTTGATCTGTGGCATGATGATGCCAATAATATAAGTATGACACTAAAAAACAGAATAAATCTGCACATAAAATATAAATTACAACAAATAAATAAACAAATTAAAATAATGTATTTAATTATTGGTTACTTCTGAATTTCACAACTTGAATCACCAATTTAATATAGCATAAAAAGTTATATAGCTAATATAAATACCAAACAATATAAGTATTAAGTACAATAGCATTGATGCGTTTTTAATATTTTTTTTAAAAAAATATGATCCAATAAATATTTCTGTAGGACCGCTAATTATCTGTATTTGATATCTATAAGGAAAATATGGCAACTTGTCTATAATATTATAATTATACCTAAACAAAAAGGAAATATCAAGAAATAATAAGAAAATTGTCAATAAAAATAATAAAAAAAATATTAATTTTTTCATAATTGATTTAATAACAAATTTAATTGATGAATAACTGCATTTATTGATTCTTTGCCGATTGCACCATGGTTTCCAATGCCGTTGTTTAGAATTTTTGTAACATCAACGTTGATTACATCAGTTTTTGAGCCGCGGGCGGCACTATTAGGAGCACCATGGGAATCAGCCCAGGAAGGAATTGTTTGGTAGATATTTAGATTTTTGTCAACATTACTTGGGACAGTTCTGCATAATTTATTAGAGGAAGTACCATCTGCTTTATCAACAGTTACCTCCATATTGACATTAATACCTGCATTATTCAAACGTTCGGCGAGGTGGTCTGCCATCACTCCACCGTAGCTATAACCATAAATGACAATTTTGCCTCCTGTAACATCTTCCCCATTTTGCTTGTTATAATTCGATATCACATAATCATATGCAGGTTGAGTCGCCAAATCTAATGATGATTTTACAAAAGGACTAGTACCCCAAAACATTGAAGGAAAATCTTTAGCACTCCCCCCTTGTTGATTAAACAAGGTTTCATTAACCTGATTTATAATTGAGCTTGCAACTCCAGTATTATAATTTCCTAAAATATCTGCACCGCCAAAAGCAACTACAACATCTCCAGGCCCGTTTCCATCTTTGTCAATAAATCTAACAGGATTATTGTATGCATAATTATATGGAGACCACCTATACATTGTATCGGCAAGCAAATCAATGCCATTCCAACGCCCAATTTGTGGATCTTGCATTCTCGCTCCATAATCCTCCCATTCCAGTCCGCTTTTTATGCCAGCAATATTAGTGAATTCTTTATGCTGTAATTCTTTGCTGTTATATTTAATGTTGTTTGCTTTGGCAGGGTCTGCACTTGGAATTTCAATATTTAATCCAAACGGATAGTAATGATCTTCTTCAATTTCACTGCCAGTATAGTAAGTAATTAATAATTCATCGTAGGAAACTGAAAGACTTGATGCTGAACTTAGGAAGAATAAAACATAACCAGGTTGCTGGATTGTTACATTTGAAGATGTTCCAATTGAATTCCATATTCCAGGCGTATTACCTATTTGAATTACTCCGCTCTGTGATTCAATCACATTCATTTGCTGGTCAAATACGATGTAATTAAGGAAGGAGGCAGGCAGTGTTGAATCAAAACCAGAACTTAGTAAATCGCCGTATGAAGGCAGGAAACTAGGGTTACTAAATGTACCCTGTAGAATCTGGATATTCTGCGGAATTTCGGTAACAGGGCTACCCAGATAAGAGGTACCTCCCGCAAGAGAACCAAATAAAGAATTCAGCAAATCAGGATTTGAAGCAACAATTGAGTTGTCTCCTGCATCATAATAACTATTTACAGATGCGCCAAACTGGTCGCCAGGTAAAACACTAAGCATTAGCGAGGTACCTATCCGTCGACTGGAATCACTACCAATTAATGTCGCAGCCTTTACATCACTAGAATCAGTACTTGCTGGCTTGTCAGCACGAACCAGGTCCATATTATTAAATACAGCTTCCTCAGCAGTAGATACAGCTATTTCGTGAGTAGCAAGATAGGCGGAGTAACTGGCCCCACCAGAACCACCTCCCGAAAAAATGCCTCCAGTGCCACCACCACCTAAACCAGTTCCGGTTTCTAGTTCAGTATGAGAATCTGCAGTAACTACAGAGCGAACATTGGTCAGATGGTCTTTAATATAATAGTCGTATACATAATTTACCGTACCGTCAGTAGCAACCACTGGCCTGCATCGGCCCTCTTCGTGACTGATGTTTTGTAAGGCCAAATTACTATATTGAAATGGTCCCACATAATCAGTTGTAGTGTTGATTGAAGTAACCTGATCATAAACAATTTTCTGAAGTTTATTTCCTAACGCATCATATATATAATCAATTGTTCCTCTGTCGTCCAATACAATATGTTCAGGTTTATTTAGGTAACTGTAAGTAATTGAACTGATTTTCTTATTGCCATCGGTGATTAAATTTCCCTCATCATCATAAGTATAATCATTCAGACTATGGGCGGGATCATCCTTAAAATCAGGGTTAGTTGTTGGTATAACTGCATCATCTTTCACTCCCTGCAATTGGTTACTATTTGTTGCATATTGGTATGTAAGCTGATCTATTATGACAGGAGACCCACCGCTCGTATTATCACCCATTTGATTCATGGTCTTTATATTTCCATTTAAATCATAGCTTACATTTGACATGGTATAATCAATAAGCGTATTTGACCATGGCAAGCTGGTTCCAGACAATACTCCCTGACTATAATTTGCCAGAGTAACTCTATTCAGATCATCATAATTGTACCTGTAAGACCTTAAAGGAGCTCCTGTACCATAACCCTGCCAAATCTGTTGGGAGATATTTCCATTAAGACAGGTAGGTGTGGACCCGGGAGGGTATGAAGGGAGTGTTAAATTGAATAAACTGTTATAGCTGAGCGCCTCACACCAAAATATGTTTGGTAAACCGCTATTGAAATATGCCGAATTTATACCTGTAAGCCAACCTCGTATATTGTAAGAGTAATAGTTGTCTGCAATGTTTAAATTTTTGTTACTCACTCTGCCAAAAGCGTCATAGGTATATGATTGTATTATTTCTGAGGGTTGACCATTAATTGATTGCTTTAATGAAATTGTTTCGCCTGACTGGTGATCTAAAGTATAATTCTTTATGATTTTTGTGTTTTGAAATGAAGTTGCTGGAGCAATACCTATGCCATTAACTACAGGATTAAAATCGGCTAAAACACTAATTAAAAGTTTTCCTCCAAAATCATATTGATTAGTAACAACATCCTGTCCATTACAATGGTTAGTTGATTGGGTTTGTATCAAGTTGGATTTGTCATCATAAAAATATCTATTATACAGCCAGCCAGTACCTAAATAAGGGGGGACAAACTTGCTATTAGGATCAAGCGCGTAAACCGCCTTCCCTGTAATTATTCCCCTTGTTTGTGTGCTTGATGTAGTAGAAGGAGTTAATGCATAAGGAGCAGAACCAGTAAGGTAAGAATTGTAACTGCTATTATAAGCAGCTCCTGAAAGAATTACATTGGTATAATCATCGTAATAGTTTACTGTCCATCTTTCTGCATCTGAAAAAGACCATGGGTAATTATTAAATTGATCATAATAGAGATACCAAAGTAATGATCCTGGTCCACAATATCCCGAAGCGTTATTTACAAGTTGTTGCATTGTTGCGCGGGTATAGTTTACCCCAGGATAATACAAACCTGTAATTATTGGCCTGTCCAGAACATCATAATAGGTAAATAACCAGCTACACTTGTTATTTATTTCATTAGTTATAGCCGGTCCTGATGGCAGAATAATCCAACCACCGAAAATTACAATGCTTCCAACATTAGTTGCACTTATACTAGTAGTTGATCCTGGCGATTCAGGACCTCCTCCGTCAGTGGTAGTAGTATCATCTGCTAGCATCAAATGTCCACTAATAATTGACACGGAACCACCTGTTATGGTTTTAGCTGTACCTGTTGTTGTAACTGTTCCGCCATTTATTACTATAGTTGCATCTGTTATATTAATAGACCCTCCGGTTATAGTTTTAGTGGAAAAAGTAGAAGTATCAATACCAGTAACAGATGTGCCACCAGAAACTGTCGTTACCCCACCTGTTATTGATGCCAAAACTCCAGTTAGGGTATCTGCAATATCATTACCTGTTAAATAGCCTCTTACCGTGATTGGAGAAGAAACTGAAATACTAGCAGATCCGGTGATAATATTGGTATTTCCAGGATTAATCGGGTCTGGAGATAATATAAGACTCGGAAGCACACTTACAGGTGGTGTACCGCATTTCCTAAGGTTTCCACTCTGAGTTAATACAACCCGGTCATATTTGTCATATACCAGATATTCTACACTTTTTCCCGGTAATTTCTTTTCTACTAACCTTCCTCGCTCGTCATAAAAATAGCTGTAACATAATCCGTCCAAAATTGATTGCAAAGCAGTCCCTGTAGCTGTCAATATTCCTTGATTAAATGCTTCAGGGGTAATCACCCATCTTAATCTTTGAAAATCATCATATGCAAAAGATGTATTCGCACTAGTACCACTGAACATTTGTTTTTTGAGTACGATCCGGCCTGCAACATCTTTATAATCATATTCAATATGTCCATCTTCATCCATAATTTTTGTTCCAAATAATTGTCCATCGGCATAGTAGCTAACAAATTGGGGATGATCGGTGTTATTTGGTCCAACACTCCACATCGGAATGTTATCTCCTGAGAAAGTGTTACTCATATAATTAAATGTCTTGCCATGAGAAGTACCTACCCAACTATTCCCAGGTTCAAATGTACTGACTGGCCGTTCAAGAGGGGAATTATCAAACTCTACAAAACTATAAGGTTGTTCACCAGGATAGATGGAGCTATATTGAACTTCAAGGTCGGTTGGTGTATTTTTTAATTTCCCCCAATTACCTGCATCACTTTTTGAATAGGGTAAATATTTATGACTTTCTCTGCCTGTATTATCATAAGTATGTATATTAACAATGTCTTTATATCCTCCATTTAATACCCCATATCGTGCGACTTCCTGCAGCGGTCGACCTATGCCATCATAATATTGCGTGCTAATGAAACTATTTAAAGTACTGGTAAGATAAATATCTGCTGTATTAGATGTCTGTGACTGGGGTAGGTAGGTTCGCACATAGTTATGACCCGGCATTATTGAATAATTACTCAAATCAGGGTAAGTCAATGTTTGACCAAAAAGATTATTATAATTTAGCAATAATAACCAAAGCCATAGTCTGCCGACTTTAAAATGCATAGATTAAGATTTATATAATTAATATGTTATTCTGTTTTTTGTATTCCATATTCCATTTGTTTGACAATTATTCCATTTTGGTCCTTAATATAGAGTAATCTGTTCAAATCGTCATAAGTATAATAACTGAAATGGTTTGCAACATCACAAGTATAGGAAGCACCTATCAGAGGATAATATGCAACTGTTTCCATCTGAGCGCTTTGTGGATAAAGCCTGACTTCATCAACTAAAGCGTACATGCTACTAATTGAAATACTGGTCACATTAAGGGCCGTGTATTCCATATATGTCCAGCCATTTATTGTGGGACCTGTTACAGATGATATGGGAAATGGTATAAGGCCGTTAAACGCCACTACCGTGGCCGTTCCCCTATTCTGCCAAAACGAAATTATATAGTTTTTGGCGGGCAATATCCTTGAAATGATATTGCCACTGGAGGAATTTAAAAGATATGCCATTTTACCTGCAATTGGCGTTATTGTAGGGAAATCAGTTGTTAAATCAGAAATCCAGGTAGGATCATAGTTCCAAAATCCGGTTTGATCCGATTCAAACGAGGAATAAGCAATTTCAGCGTTAGTCGCATTGTCAACTACAGTTGTTCTATAGGTGTTTTTGTATCCAAATATGTAAGAAATATATTTATTTGTTTTAATCTGCTTTTGAATTAAATTTCCGTAGTTGTCATATGAATATTGTTCCTGCAAAACATAATAAAAGTCTTTCGCAAACGTACAAGAAGATGGGTGATAGGAGTTAAATGACATTAAAGGGACTTGAATTTCTAACTTATAAAGTGCATTAGGGTAAGGAGCTGAAGGATAGAATGTATACAGTTCACCACTAATAACATTATTAACACCTGATGGTTTTACAACATAACTATAGGTCTCAACGGGTTGATTGATAATATTTTTTGAAACTAAATTATTTATTCCTTGTGCATCAGCACCTAAACTACTCATGCAGGAGCTTGGCATAAGTGCCATAAGATCTTTAGGGTATAAATATTGAGTATACAAAATATCCCCATTGCTCTGCGTTTTATATTGTTGGCTCACGAAATTATCAGTGTTATATTGAGAATATACATCTTCCTGAACATGAGATACTTGCGCGAATATAATATTTGCCGATAATAGGAATACTATAAAAAAACATCTATTCATAATCAATAAAAATTTGTAATTGTTTGAGTATGTGATGGTAATAGGCTATATGATTGATGGCTTTTATAACTGGAAATTGAATTTATTGAATAACTTGGCTCCTGTAGTGGACGCCACCGTTGAGGGGCATTATTCAAATTAGTATAATAATCGTTTAGAGCAAGGTGATAATCTGAAGATAGATAAGGACCACTTGACCATGGGGGTGTACTTAAATTAATTGATGCAAACCAACTTGGAAGTGAAGAAGTAGCATAATTGCCCGCTAAAGATCCGATTTTCATAATTGGATTTATAGCTTCAGATCTTGAAGAGATTACATTATTGCTATAATTAATTTCATCTAACATGCTAATAGTCAATCCATATGTAGTCATTCCAATTAAGGAACTACTAAAATACAAGGAGCTTGGAAGTGGTGTAGGGAAAAATTCAAAACTATTAACTGGAACAAGATATGTATTGCCTGTGTAATAAAGAGGCATAGTTGAAGAGATCCAAGGAATCAGATCAAGATTATAAGTATCTGGCAAATAAGTGTCATAGATATATTGAGTTAAATTTGCAGTACTACATGAAATGGTATTTGAATTATATTCATTAAATATATAATTAGTTTTGGTGCTTTTTATTAATTGCCCAGTGTTATTGTATAATTCCGTAAGGTAATTTCCGATTTTTTTTGAGTTGTCCATATCAGAAACAAGAGCTTCAACTACATTATATCTATCATTATTTCCTATCTTAATTGCACAATTCTTGGTATCTTGGTATACAATTCCCGGATTTAAATTGGTGAAATTATTATATAATTGACCGAAGTAACGTTTAGTTTGGCTACCATCTTGGTTAGTTTCAGTAATGTTTTCATAATAATGTTTTGCTTGAGTACTTATAGTATTGTCAATACGTACATGTTCATTTAGTCTTAGCATTGCAGCAGTAAAGTCCATTCCATCAAGTTGAGATACTACAATTTGATAATTTTCATAAGAATGTTTAATCTTTTCATTGTAAAGAAATGAACTAAAACCTTGCAAATACTTTCCCCAATAATCAGCAGTAGGCATATTAAAATGTCCAGTTCCATAGGAATACGATTTAATTAATGGTGGCGCAACATATCCATCGCTTATACTTACTTGGCCTAACCTCAAACCACCACTACTTTGATTTAATAGAAAGTAATATTCTGAAAACAATTTAGCTGCATAATTTATTGCAGGTGCTGAATAAGGTGCACCTAAATAATCAGTTTCACAAGATTTAGTTACAAAATCTTGAATAATGCTTCTCATATGAGATATATTATTAAAATGCCCAACTGATGGAATGCAATAATCCCCAATACCATTTTGGATCCAGGCATTTCTTGCATTTGTAATATCAACAGCATCTTTTTCATAAGTAAGATTAATAGAACCACCATAAGGCAAATTTATAGAAGAAAGAGACCAAGCGTCCCTCCCGTTAATTGGTAGCGAACCATCATTATAATAGCCTAATTCATCCTCATAAATTGGGAACCCCCAATTTTCAGTATTGTTAATAGCGAAAGGACCTGGGCCTAAAAATGATCCATTCATTTCTATTGATTTCCAAGGTTGAATTGAATTAGGTAAAGGATAATTTGCTCCCCCGCCGCCCGGAACCGTTACAGTCCTTAGTTGTGGCCATCGTTGTGGATTTGAAACTGAAGTCTGAGACTCCCTTATAGCAGGCCCTGATCCTTGTTGCCATATTTGGCACATATGTATATGATCGTAAGTTGGATTATTTGCATAGTTAAATGAGTAGGATATTTTATCAGTTGAAGTTAAACTATTTCCGCGATAGTCAATACCTAATAATGTTGTTTTGCCTCGTCCGTTACCACTGGTAACATGAAAGTAAGTAGGATCTAAAGTTCCACCCAATGTGGAAGGGTCATATGGATAGAATGTTACCCCGTCATTTTGAAGTATCAAATAATTGGACACAGCTAATTGCTGAGAAGAGCCCTGAGCAGCGTAATTTAGTTTTATATTTTGAACAATCGGTAAACTGCCTGATATATTGTCTTGAACATTAGCCCCGTCATATCTAAGTAATTCTATAGGGTAATTTACGCATGTAAAATAGTCTACTACTGTTGGCAGCACAAATGTGCCAGTAGCTGGATTATATCCGGGAATTAAACCGGTGGTATATCCCCCAAATCCATCAACAATTTTGCAATTATATACATATTCATTATTAACTCTGTTAAATGGTGCCTTAAAATAATCATGATTAACATCAAAGCGTTGGGAACTATTAAAATTTACTACTTCTACAGGAGTGGTAATTTTGGTAATATAAGCCCGTTCACGCCAAATTGATGAAGCCCTGTCAGTTTGAGTAAAATTCAGAAATTCTCTATGGGTAGGTTCTGCATTGGAAGCCGGAATTCCAGAAAGATTTTCGATTTGTATAGGATCTGTGTAGTCTATTTTAATCCAATCACCATAATCACCATCATCGGCAATTCCATTACTATTTGCATCAACATAATCACTGCTATGTATTTCAGACAACAACCATTCCGCAACATAATCTGTCTTCCAAAACTCGCCATAGGACCTGTCAAATGGGGCAGAACCTCCTCCGCTTAAGGTTAGGTAAGGAATTGCATTCATTGTACTCCAGAACGGTTCGTCAGTAAACAGATATTTTTGCCCACGCAAAGGCCTATCAAAAATATATTTTGTTCCGTCAGCAGTTGTAATTGTAAAACCTCCATAATCTTCATATATTACGGAGTTATTTGGGCTTGGAGTTAGGCTGCCTGAAGGTTGAATATAATCTGCTAGGCCGTAACAATCAGATAAATTATTGCCTGGATTTATAACGCATTGTGAATATTGATTGTGAATTACATACGGGTAAAGTGCAATTGCTGAAGCAAGGTTACTTGTTCCGGTCAAATTACCGGGATCGGAATGGTAGGTAAGTTCGTTGATCCGAGAAATTTCCTGCGATACCAAAAAATTGACTTTTACATAGTCTACTTTCCAACCATTTTTTTCAGAAAAGACAAATGTAGGAGGGAGAGGCGCTGTGCCAGATGCGGGAATAGTTGGTTCTGAATTCCAAAAATCATTACTAGGTTGTCCAGGAATATTTACAATATAATTATCAGGAGCTTTGCCACTAACATTATTATAATCCATAATTTTATTTTGATTAATGGGTCTAATATAGTTATCAAAACCAGAACCACCTGGATATGAGAAAAAATGTGTACTCCTTAATTGTTTATCATGTGATGACCCAAGACCATCCCTCATTAAAAATTCCGATCCTGTATACGTGTAATCTGGTTCATATGCACCATAGTCCCTGGTAATGCTTGGCATACTTACATTCCAGCCCAGTCCTACCTCAGAAGCGTTTTGCTCAACTTTGATTCCACTCGTTACATACGAGATATTAATAGGTAAGGATAACTTTCTACCTTTAACGTTGACAAATGGCAAACTAATTATGCCGTCACCTGATTCATTAATATTGACCATTGATTTTGCATCTGGCAATGGAAAAGGAGTCAAAGTTGCTTTTGCTGCAACATCATTTGCAATCTGATTTTGGTCAGCATACACTTCATTTGGTTTAATATCAGGTGAGGGTATTGAAGTCTGGGCAAGGCTTAAAAGGCTTGAAATCAAAACTAATGATATTATTGAGAATAGCATTTTCATATTGTGCATATTTATTTTTTAATGGTTGCAAATCGTAAAACTATTGGTCCCGATAATCCCTTTTGAGCCCACCAAATGTCATAAAGTACTTGAATAGAACCATTGTAATTTTTGTTTAAGTGATAGCTTTTAGTTAATCCAATCAGGACACTTTCACTAAATTCAGAGTTATTATGGGGTGAGGTAATTATATCTGAATTAGGTTGTTGCTCTCTAGAGGTAAACACAAAGTTTTTATACAACCTTTCATACCCAGCATATATGCCAATTCCATATTGCCATTGCCATGTAATAAAACTCCGTAATCCTGTTCCTTGGTAGGAGAAATAAACATTTTGCCAGCTTTGACCTAGTCCAATTGAAATAGCACATCCCAGCCCATATGTAATTTTAGGTGTTTGCTTAAATCCAACCATAATAGAGGGTTGGATTGTCGAGGGCTGAGTTCCATCTGAGTTTGCTCTTGTAGTTTGCCAGCTATATTGTTTCTGTATTCTTTTCCAGAAAGGTAGGCCACGCATTGGATTAACTTGAAAAGCTGGTTTTGCGGTATGTTTAAGCTGAAATAATGATTGTTTTGTTTCCTTAATTGTCGATAAATCATTTTGTTTGTTTTGAAACTGTGTTAGTTCACCACTTATTTTTTGTGATAATCCACCAAGATTATTCCCAAACTTTTGAAGTAGATTTGATTGAAACTGATGTTGTGTTTGATAACCCATCTTTTCAAGTTTGTTTGCATCTGCTCCAGAGGCTCCCAATGTCTGAATACTAGTTCCCCCTTGAGAGGAATTATTAAATGACTTCTCAAATCCATTTGTGCCATCGAGGTATTCCAGTGTCTTATCCTCAGCTTTTGTAGGATCGTCATACATATCTTTGTATGCCTTCATTTTTGCTTTACCGTAATAGACCTGTTTTTGTATACCAATTAGGCCGGGAGCTTTGCCTTCATCACCTTGAAGGTTACTTAAATTATTGGTTCGTTGAGTAATCAGCTGTGTAATGTAATTCCTGAAATTTAGCTTACCTTGCACACTACTCAGTTCAGCATTTTTTTCTTGTACTTCAGGAGAAGAAGGAACTTGGCCTGATTTGCATTGCACAAATGATTCAACCCCTCTGAGGCTATCAATTGTTGGATTTTTCTTCTTGGCAAAGCTATCAGCTTTACTGCCAGTATCTGATTTTGAAACTTTACTTATAGAGTCATACGAGAGAGTCTGTTTCTTGAATTTTGCATATGCAAGCGAATCGGTTCTTTGTAATTTACGCTCAAGATGATTTTCCTTATTTTTTAGCTTTTTTAGCATCCTATCTTGTTGCTTCTTAATGCGAGAATTGTACTTATCCAGTTTTTTAATTTTCAGATCAATATACCGTGTGCCTCCAATTGCAGCGGTTGCATTTTCTTCTTGAGAAAATGCATAAAAAGGACTTATAGACAAAGACAAGAAAAAGAGTACAGTAGGTACTAAAATTATTTTCATAGCATTATTTTTGGATTTCTTTAACAAACTTATAAAAATTATTTTAGAAGAAAAACATTTTAACAAATAATTTTTTTAATTCTATTAGGTTGGTAAAAAAGGCTCAATTCGATATTTCACGTTAATAATAAATTTATTAAACAATTAAGTAGCTTATATATAACTCTAATTTAGATTTTGCGCCATAGTCAAAAACTGATTTATACCGAGCTATTGAATGAAAAGACTATTACGTAATATTTATTTTAGCTAGCATTCTTTAAATCAAGCATCCAGCCTTTATTATGGCTGGACGCTTTTCTTTGGTATTTGCTTGAGTTATATTTTCTTTATTTACCTACTAGTATTTTACCTGTTTGGGTACTGCCATTTGTAATGACATGGTACATGTAAATGCCAGATGTATAGCCACTAACATTGAAACTGGTATTGGTGTTGTTATTCACAATCTGCTGATCTATTAGCCTGCCTGTTACATCCAATATTTTTATTGTTGTTTCATCAGATGACGGGAATGTAAAATAAACCGTCATTGTAGCTGGATTAGGGTACACACTGATTTTTTGTATTGCCTTGTTTGCCTTTTGAGTTATTGGTTTTGTCTGGCTTGATCTGCCGCCATCACCTGTATAATTGCAACAGGGCAAACCAAGAATATGATTGGTAATGTTGGCATAAAGGGCACTATCAACAGTGCCTAAAGTAGATGGGGCTATACCTGCGGTATCGGCTGTAAATGCCGACCACATTGCCGGGTTTGCAAAATCGGCAGCTACAATACCGGTGAATACAAACTTCTGGCTTGATAAAGGATCATAAACCACAGGACCACCTAAGCTACCTGAGCCAGCCGGAATACTTACAAAACAATAGGTAGTATCCGGTGCATACCCTACACCTTGGTAGAATGGCGGAGTGCCTGGGAATGCTGTTGTGCAACCGGGGCAGCGTACCTGGAAAGCATCCTGGGGTGCAAAAGCAATAGTAGATACCCAACTGAATGCAGATGTGTAAATTGTGGACCCGGTATCACTGCAATAACTGCCTGGATTGGCATTTTCTGAACCATCATAGCGTTCCAGTACATAAGATGAATTTGTATCAGAAGAATATACTGGTATCCAGAAAATTGCATTAGCGGTATCTATCGTGAAGGTATCAGGTAGATTGTAACAATTGACATCGGCATTATAAACTACAATTTTGCTGCCAACCAGCACATTTTGCCAAATGCTATTATAGGGTAACCGGTAATGACCTCTTGTAATACCTGTTACAGAACAACCTGCTGTATCGAAATTACTAGAATTATCATCTAATATCCAACCACTTATATCCACATATCCAGATGCATCTGTACCACAGTTCCCTATAATGATTTCCGCATATTCACAACCTGGTAAATTTTGCGGGCCTTGAGATATTTCCGTAACAGCTAATACCCCTTTTGGAGCGCCTGCATTTAAAATACTATCTGGAATTGCTGGAAACAACAAAGTATCGGGTACAACCTGAAGATATGATTGTAACGCCCCTGGTGCAAATTCTTCCAAGAGATTTTCAGCACGGTAATGAGCCCAATGTGATGATGACTGACACACGCTATTAGTTGAATCTAGCGATAAACTGTCGAAAGGATTTACATATAAGAATGAATCATTTGCTAATACTGAATCTGCATTAAGAGAATCTGCTGAGGCAAGGGCTATATCATTATGAATAGCAGCGAAATATTTAGCTATTTTGCTTTGTACCCCAAAAAGAGTGCTGCCTGAATTAATAAATTCAGCTTTATCAACACAATTCATTAAAGTATCCACATTCGGGATATTATTGTATATTGTTTTGGCACTATCTATGTATCCATCTTCTAATAACAAATTTGATGTAATCATACTAGATTGAGCTTGAGGTAATAAGCCAACCCAATAATAAAGGCTGCCTCTATCGGAGATTCCAGTGGGATTATTCATATAATAATTAATATTATTTAATACGGCCAAATATTGACTAATCCCATCTGTAGCTATTGCCGTTAGATCAATAACTGTACTACCACCGTTCCATAAGGTTGTTCCACCGCTACTACCTCCGCCAATATGTTCGGAAATAAAAGGTATTGTACAGGCATCGTAAGATGATAGTGGAACTGCTGAAGCACTTCCTGTTATGGAACCAGTAATTCCTGGATTATTTGGAATCTGATCACCTATTATTGGATTATAAAAATAAACGAACCCATAGGTAGAGCTTAAATCAGAATTTAAATTAATTGCCGGAGATGCCGAAAAGGTATTACCAGCAGATAAACCTGATGAATAACCATATCCATGTGAAAGACCAACAAAAAACTCCCAAGGTGGAAGTCCTTGGTGATTTCTTATACCATCACCTGACGTAACACCAGTTAAACCAGTTGTGCCAATTGCTGTTATGTCAAAAATATTACTCGAATAAAAGTTACATTTATACATCAGGCCATAATCACTACCTTGCCTGTTTAAATAATTATTCAGACTAGCAGCTCCTAAACCCGTGTAAGTGTTATTATTAATTAAATTATCATTACTGGCAACTTGAGTATTTAACGCTAAAGATCCAACGGTAGCATTTGGCATACCAGGAGGGTAAGTAGGGTAGATATGCGAAACTTGGAAAAGATTCTGCCACACAGAAAAACCATTTGCAGCTTCCATCAACAAACCGACAGCCTGAATTCCATGAGAGATATGACGACGAAAATCTATAGAATATTCCTGAGGTATATCAAAGGTATTACTTAGAACCATAGGAGCTATCGTGCCTTTAAGATAAACCCCAGTTTGATTATTTTTAAAAAGTGAATTTTCAATTGTTGCTGTATAACTTGGATCAGCAGCAGATTGATAAATACCAATTGTATAATTTAAAAACTGACTCGGGGTTGATCCTGATTGGGTTACGGTTATACCCATATCCAAGCCATAAATACCATAAGACGGAATAGATGTATATGGTATAGGTGTAATATTATTTGTAAAAGAACAACTTGTTATGGGAATATTTTTTACCATCAAACCACAGATACCGTATAATGTACCACTGGGAACTGTAGTTACGTCATCTGAATTAAAGGAACATTGTGTTAAACTGCTTGTATTTGATAATATAGATAAAGAAGCGGGATTAAAATTCTGGTACATCATAAATTCAACTCCCGCATTATTATTATAAAATGTTGAATTGGTTGCATTTATTATTCCTCCTCCACCAGGAAAAATAAAAGCAGGTTCTCCTAAATAGACTCCAACTTGTGCATAAGAAATAGTACTTGAGTTCGTCATAGTTAAAGCACCCTGATGACTATTAATTACAGTTAGCTGTGGTTGTGCAGGATCGCCCCATACGCGGACGCCTCCCCAAAGTGCCCCTCCGCTTGAACATTCTGAAGTCTGGCGGGTAAGGGTAGAATTATTTAAAACAAGTCGCCCACCTTTTAGAGAAGAAGTTGATGTTGAATTGTAGACATCTACATATGTATTTGATGCCATTTTTACTGTGAGGCCACTCTCAATAGTAAGAGCTGCTCCAGGTTCGATAGTAATATTACCTGCTAAACTAATTGAAGTTATAGGAGTAGTACTACCAGAAGCATTGTATACTGGATTGTTTGTAGGGGTCCAGGTAACACTTGTACCGGAGGGTACAGTAAAGCTGACAAGGTCAGAATTACCCCAAGTACTATAATTTTCTCCTCTAATCTGACTACCCAAATACCATCTCCTTGATCTAAGTATTATCGCATACTGATAATTCTTTTCGGAAATCGGCGGTGTCCCGGAACACGTACCATAAGATCTTGATATTGATGAGGGTGACCCTATAAATGTCGATGTTAGTAAACTTGCTTTTACGGATGCCAAACTCCCATTATCACTTAAATCATCATATACCATTAGCATATCACCATTTTTATCCAATTCTAAATCTGAGTGATAATAATTTGTAGTAGATGGTACAGTATAAACATCTGAATAAGTTAATGAGCCGTGTGGTGTGGGAGTTGCATAGGCTAATCCACCAGTAGGAACAGTCGCTCCAGATAAATCAAATATACCTACATCGTCATATGCAAAACACATAACATTTAGAGGTGGGGGCAGATATTCAAAACCCCAAATTTCCTGATCAGTTGCTATTGAACCAGTTGCCACTGGGCAAGTATAATAACAAGTGTAATGAAGAGGATCTGTAATGTCAACAGAAAATAATCTATTTGGATATAATCCCGCTCCCCATGTATAATCAAAGATTTTATGGCCAGATATTGTAAATATTTTTGCCTTTGTGGTATATGCTGTTGGCAAACCTCCAGTCACTAAAGTAGATGAGGTCGGTAAGGTGCCGGTAGCGCCTATTGTCCATTTTCTGATATTACCAACATAACTTCCAGTTGCTGGATCTATTTCTGGAGTAAGGGTGTAAATATCCCTTGAACTTGTAGGCGAAGCTGCTGCATCAGCAACAATATTAAAAACACCCTGATTATTATACACCCAATAATTATATTCATTAGCACAGTTTGGCTCTTCCAATAAATTATCACTACTTATGGTGTACCAGGAAGCAACAGGTGAAGATGTATTGAATGTGGATGGATTAATATCGACTTCAATAACTCTTAAGGTGGCGGCACTACTAAAACTGGTAACAAATACTCCAGATAATGCACTAAAAAACATAACATAATAACTGTTGCATTTTGACGGAACAGGGAATATAGTTATTTCAGATATCGCCGCGCCTGCAGAAAAATTAAAAATATCCCCACATGGAGATGATGTATAGCTAAATTCCTGTGAAAATATATATATCTGAGACCCTGATGGATCAGGGGCGTAAATACCATTGGGATTTACAGAAAACAATAACTGCCCTGCATTATCGTAGACACTGTTTTTGAAAAAATCAATGTTTGTAGCACCAGCACCTGTTCCCCAAAAATCAAAAGGATTTGAAAGAGCAGAAAAAGATGATGAAGATGGGGTAACCTTACATTTCATCTGATTGGTATTACTACACCCTGCATTGCCGAAAATGGTCATGTAGTTTGCTTGTGCAAAAACCTGATTTGAAATTGTAATCATAATAGCTATCAGCCATATGGATTTTTGAATTCTTGCTGAATTAAAGATTAATTTATGCATATATGTTAATTTACATTGTTAGAAAAATCGATAAATAGAGACGATAAAATCCCAAATAATGTCAATGAAATTTCGGTTCACGAAAATAAGCCGCGGAAAAAAAGGGGGTGCTAAAAGAGATAAGATGTTGTCACTTTTTTCACAAATAGCACATAAATAAATAATGTCACCCCCAAGCATAAATCTTATGGCACTTCATCCATGATAACTATTTTTTCACTTCGCCATCCATGTGTTGTTATTTCTGTTAAAATGTAGATACCACATGGTATCTTTAACGAAATATCTATGGGAGCATTTGTGTTTGCAATTATTTCTTTGATTACATTACCTATAATATTATTAATTAATATGGTAACCTTTTCATCAACATCAGATATAATATTCACCGTAAATTCACCTTTATTTGGATTGGGATAAACTTCAAGTTTCTGAAAAGAATTATTTATAGAAGGTGTAAAAACGGT
>Ga0214164_1000902_pt1 | contig 18254 bp, 22 predicted proteins | sample TroBogepilimnion_13_FD_153003 | JGI IMG/M metagenome (GOLD analysis project Ga0214164, IMG submission 153003) | Freshwater microbial communities from Trout Bog Lake, WI - Practice 03JUN2009 epilimnion v4 | ecosystem: Environmental > Aquatic > Freshwater > Lake > Epilimnion/Euphotic zone ...
ACGGTTCGATGGAATCAAGCGACAATTCAACAGTGCGACGGCTGAACGTGGAAGAAGTAGCCCCAAAAAGAAGGCCAATGGAAGTCGTGTCGGCGACGACGCCGACGACTCCGACACCCCAGCCCTCAACTCTTGATGTGGTTGTGAGCGCCTTCGCTGCGCTGGGCTACGCCCTCTCCGCCCGCGCCTTGCTGCTTCTGTCGCTGATCGGCGCTTTCGTGCTGTCGCTCCTCGCCATCACGTCGCAGACCACCGCCGCGCTGGAGGTGCTGGTCGCCTACTGCTGCTTTACCGTCATTCCCGTCGCGTATCTTGAAATCCGCCGGAGACAACAATGAGTGTAATCCCGACCATATCGGCAGACGGTGTAGGCGTCGTTTCAGCAGGTCAGCTAAACGCTTACCTGATCAGCGCGATGAACACCGCGATGCTTCGCAATCTGAGCGGCCAAACCGGCATGACCGCTTATCTGCAAGGCGTTACTGTGCCGAACGATGGCGGGCAAGGCGCGTTCTATTGGAATTACGCGTCCACGGCACCGGATGACAATTACAACGTCATTGTTCCCTACGGCGTTGTCTATGGCGCATGGCTACGGCTTACGCAGTCGGGCTCTGGCGCCGGGGTTACAAGCCTTTCTTTTGGTAGCACTGGTCTGACGCCTGCAACAGCCTCAACGGGCGTTGTCACCGTTTCTGGCATTTTGAACGTTGTTAACGGCGGCACCGGTACGGCCACGCCCAGCCTTGTGGCGGGAACTAACGTCACTATTTCGGGCAGCTGGCCGAATCAGACAATCAACGCGACAGGCGGCGGTAGCGGCAGCGGCACAGTCACCAGCGTGAACGTCAGCGGCGGCACGACCGGTTTAACGACAAGCGGCGGTCCCGTTACGACATCAGGCGTCATTACGTTGGCGGGAACGCTTGCGGTCGCTAATGGCGGCACCGGCACCACCACACCCAGTCTTGTGGCGGGAACTAACGTTACTGTTTCTGGCAGTTGGCCGAATCAAACAATTAACGCCACAAATAACGGAACAGTCACCAGTGTCAACGTCAGTGGCGGCACAACGGGGTTAACAACCAGTGGCGGTCCCGTTACGACATCAGGCACTGTAACATTGGCCGGAACGCTTGTCATAGCCAATGGCGGCACCGGGCAAACAACAGCGTCTGCTGCGTTCAACGCGCTTTCACCGATTACATCGACGGGCGATCTCATTGTCGGCAACGGCGCAAATAGCGCTACACGTCTCGCCATCGGTTCAAATGGTTATGTTCTGACGTCCAACGGAACGTCAGCGTCGTGGACTGCTCCGGCTAGTATCAGCGGCGTTACAATCGGAACGACAACAGTCACGGGCGCAACAAACGGTTATGTGCTCTACAACAACGCTGGCGTGCTTGGTGCGGTCGCCCCCAGCGCCGCCACCATTTCAATTGGGTCCGCTATTACGGGCGGCACCGTCGGCTACGGGCTGTACGTAAATTCCAGTACCCAGTTGGGGCAATTTGCATACGGTTCCGGTGTGTTCTCTGCGTTGGGTGTGGCGGTAGGCAGCGCTGGAGCTCCGGTTCTGTTTAATGGCGCTTTAGGTACACCTTCCAGCGGCACGCTTACCAATGCTACAGGGTTGCCCCTCACCACTGGCGTTACCGGAGTGCTTCCCGTTTCCAACGGCGGATCGGGATCAACAACGCCGTCGTTGGTGGCGGGGACCAATGTCACGATTTCCGGCAGCTGGCCGAATCAGACAATTAACGCTTCTGGCGGGTCCGGCAGCGGCACCGTCAACAACAGCACCACTTCAGGAGCTCTAGCCTACTACGCGACAACCGGCACCGCCGTGTCAGGTGACGCCGACATAACAGCATTCGGCGCCTATCTTACACTTGGAACGGCAGGGTCTAGCCAAGGAACTTTGAGGCTGGCTAACACCGGTTCCGGCGGTTACACCGTTATTGTTGGCAGCAACTCTACAACCAGCGGGTGGTTTCTTACGCTTCCCATAAGTTACCCCTCCACTGTTGGTGGCGGCGCAGCAACGCTTTCCTCGCTTGTGGCGGATAGCACCGGCGTTTCACGTTGGGTGGGGGGCATCAACACGCAACTTGCGAGCGCTACGGTTTCAACGGCTAACCATACGCAAGTCATTGAAATGTATACCAGCACGGCGGTTTTTGTTGGTTCCATATCGGCAACGACGCTTACTGTTTCCTCCGTCACGTCAGGTTCCATTACAGTTGGCATGACCATATCGGGAACTGGGGTGACGGCAGGCACCTACATTACCGCAGGCAGCGGTACGTCGTGGACGGTCAGTGTTTCGCAATCCGTGTCTTCCACAACCATCACGGGTAGCGGGGCCATTGTTTATCTGCCCAGCACGCTCACGGCGTCTATTAAGTTTGAAGTTGTTCAAATAGGTCCGGGGCCAGTGCAAATCCTTCCGGTTCCTTCAAGTGGCGCAACAGTGAACTCGCGCATCGGCTCAACCATCTTCCTGTCTGCCCCCTATTCCGGGTGCACGATCTATAACGGCAGCAACGCCAATTTGTCGTCTTGGGTCGTCGTCGGCGACGTAGCTCCGTCCATTTGAAGGTAGCGAACCCATGGGTTTCATGAACTTTAGTGGCGCTGTCCGCCCCGGATACCAAGCCAAAAGAACCTCTACGGTTTTTGTGGGGGATTCGATTACATGGGGCTACGGGTTAGATCAAAATCAAACCATCGCGTACAATATTCAGGCCCGCATCAACACCGTTACGGGGTTGACGCAAGCTACATGGGGTAATTCGTCTGCGGGCTTGGACATTTGTGCCCGCAACGTGATTGTGGACGACACAACATCGACGCCGTTTCAAGGCGGATCGCCACCTGCTCCTTACGCCAACCCGTTGTTGACACAATCTGGCGTTCTTGTTGCTGGGCTGGGCACGTACCCATTCTCCGATACGACCAATAACACCTACGGCGGCGACGTTTCTACGGCATACCCGTCAACCAGCAATTGCCCCGACGCCATATCAATTCCGTCTGGGGGCAGCATTTCGTGGAACGCTACCTATCCGGGATCGACGGGCTACATCATTGTTGGACTGATGGGAGCCGGAACGGTTGTTGTCAAACAGGGCAGCACCATACTCCAAACCCTAACTTCTGGCGGAACGTTCAGTGGAACAGTGGTCAGCGGAACTAACACGATAACACTAACCACCGCCGTAACAGGAACTTTAGTGGCGGGCAACCCGCTGTATTTTAGCGGAATTACTACTTCGCCCGTAACAACCATCGTGAGTTTTACCGGTACAAGCATCGGTAGCACCATCACAATGAGCGCCAATTCCCCTGTTTCTGCAACCGGCACAGCTTGTCTGGCGCTTGCTTCTAACAGCGAGCCGGGAGGTAGCAACTTAAACATTGTTTCTTTTTCTGGCGCGTCGGGAACAAACAGTTATTCAATTTCCAATACCTCGGGCGGCGTCACCAATGTCGTTGTCAGCGTGTTGCATCCGAGCACCTTGTTGCCGACAACGTACAACGAAATTCAGATCAACGGGCGAAACTCATACGCCATAGCGGATTATTCTTCTCCATCGGGAGACATCATCCAGCAACAGATCATGTCCACCGTGACGCAAATACGGTCAGCGTCCACAGCATCGCCGCCGATCTACATCTTGTCGGTGGGTACGGTCAGCCTCTATGACACCTCCCGCCAATTGACGCCGACGCAATATGCTAATCAGCTCAACACCTTGGCGACGGCGTTTACAAATTCGGCGTATTACAACTACGGACGAGTCATCCTAACAATTCCGGCGCTGCCTTTAGCCGGTAACGGGTTTACTTTGCTGGCGGGATACACGCTGAACAATTATCGGCAAGCCATCATCGCTTTGGCAAACACACTAAAATGCGGTTACATTGATCTCACACGAGTCAATCTGCTGTCTTCCGACTATCAAAGCGGAGGCCTGCACCCAAACGCCAGCGGCGCGGCCAAACTGGCGAAATACTACATCAGCATGTTGGAATTTTGACAGGAGACAACCATGAGCGTAACCTACAACTGGATCATCGAACGGATGGACTGTCTCCCTACAGAACAAGGGCAGACCAACGTGGTCTTTACGGTCTTTTGGCGGCTTGAAGCCGCCGACGGATCGCACACCGCTGCAACTTACGGTTCGCAAGCCATCCCTTACGCCAATCTGACTGACTTTACCCCCTATGATAGCTTGACCCAAGCCGGAGTGATTGATTGGGTAAAAACTGCCATGTATCCGGGGCGAGTAGACGAGCTGGAAGCAAATTTGGCGACAGCCATTCAAAATCTGATCACGCCTCCGATTGTCACTCCGGCGCTTCCGTGGGCATAATGGTCAATCAAAACAGGTGCAACGTGGGCGGTCTAGCTATATAACTCGATACGCCGGGATCGACGGGAGTCTAATATGGCGCGCATGGTAGGTTTCGCAGAACAACAAAATCTCATCCCCACGTATCGAGCGGACGGGGTTATCGCCGCAGGCGGTACGCCGCAGTTGATTCTGCCTCGCGCTGCGCCGCGCTCTTCCATCATTGTCCAAAACACGTCAACGACCAACACGATCTATCTTGAATTTGGTTGTGCACGTGCGACGGCCACGGTCTCTGGCGGTAAAGTCACGGCGGTCACCGTCACCAACGCCGGATTTGGGTTTACGTACCCGCCGCTGGTGCATTTCTTAGGTGGGGGTAATCTTTTGAATGGCCGCGATCTTGGGGTCGGATACCCTAATCAGAACGCGCCGTCGAACTACGCCACCGCCCACTGCGTGCTGTCTGGCGGTGCGATCTCGTCCATTGTGATCGACAACCCCGGCTCTGGTTACGATTGCGCACCTTACGTGCAGCTTCTAAATGACGCAAACGACAATTACGGTTGTGCCGTTCCGTCTGCTACAAGCGGGTACAAGTTGACCGCTGGGTCGGTCTTCCGTGAATCTTACAATGTGGTCACAACAGACACCATTGCGGTTTTCAGTGCCTCGACCAGCGACTCTTGGTTCTGCATGTACACCACCTGATTTCTCTGGCCGCATAGAGGCTCCCCACGATGTCGGCATCAGAAACACGAAATCAGCTTCTTGCCCAGATTAATTCGCAGATCATTGCGAATGGGCAGGGGGCTATTACTGGCCCTGTCTTGAACAACATTCTTGACAGTATGGTCTTGTCGTCTCTGTTTGATGCGGGCACTTGGTACGCGGCGGCCACTTACGCGCCGCTCGACGCTGTTCAATACAATGGTTCGACCTACATCGCTATCGCCACCAGCACCAACGTGCCGCCACCCAATGCGACGTATTGGCAAGTCTTCGCGTCCATCGGCGCGACAGGGGCTACCGGTCCAGCCGGACCTGCCGGCGGGGCTTTGGTCACGGTCGGTACAACCGCCGTCAATTCGGGCACAAACAGCTATCTGCTTTACGACAACGCTGGAACGCTCGGCAATCTAGCGGCAAGCAGCCTGACGGTCGGCGCAGCGACCAACATCGCCAACGGCGCGCTGGATCAGATCCCTTACCAGACCGGATCGGGCGCCACGGCGTTCATCTCGGCTCCGTCGGTCAGCAACACCTATCTCCAGTGGACTGGATCGGCGTTCGCTTGGGCTTCGCCGCCCGGCGTAACGACGTTCAGCGCGGGCACGACCGGCCTGACGCCCTCGACCGCGACGAGCGGCGCGGTGACGCTCTCCGGCACGCTGGCGGTCGCCAATGGCGGCACCGGCGTCACAAGCTCGACCGGCGCAGGCTCCGTCGTTCTCTCCAGCTTCCCGACACTGGTCTCCCCGGCGCTCGGCACGCCAGTGTCCGGCGTTATGTCGAACGTCACAGGCTTGCCGATCTCGACCGGCCTGACCGGCGCAGGCACCGGCGTCCTAACGGCGCTCGGAAACGCGACCAACGCGGCAGGCGGGTTCGTCACCTACAGCGGTGCGCTCGGCACGCCGACGCAAGGCGTGTTGACCAACGCGACCGGCCTTCCTTTGACAACTGGCGTTACCGGAAATCTTCCGGTCACAAATTTGAACAGCGGCACGGGCGCCAGCAGCACGACATATTGGCGCGGTGACGGTACGTGGGCGTCCATTGCGACGAGCGCCGCAACCATCACTGTTGGCACCACGGCGGTCAGTAGCGGCACCAGCGGCTACGTGCTCTACAACAACGCTGGCACTTTGGGCAATCTTGCCAACACCGGCACGGGCAACAACGTTTTGGCGACATCGCCGACGCTGACGACCCCAACTATCGGTAGTGCCGGGTTTACGCTGAACGGTTCGACGTCCGGAACTACCATTGTCAAAGCCAACGCCACCGCTGGATCGTGGACTCTCACCCTGCCTTCATCGGCAGGAACAAGCGGCTACGTGCTGCAAACGGATGGGACTGGCAATACGTCTTGGGTGGCGCAGAGTGGCGGCGGTGGCGGGTCCGGCACAGTTACATCTGTCTCGTTTACCGGCGGTCTGATCACTGTCGCCACCCCGACGACCACACCGGCTTTGACGGTTGCGGGTACTTCGGGCGGCGTGGTGTATTTTTCCAGCGCAAGCACTTGGGCTAGCTCGGCGGCGCTTGCGGCCAGTGCGTTGGTAATTGGCGGCGGCGCAGGCGCTGCACCCAGTACAACGACCACCGGCACTGGTGTTTTGACGGCGCTGGGCACTGCCGTAGGCTCGGCAGGAGCTTTTGTGGTCAACGGCGGGGCGTTGGGAACGCCTAGCAGCGGGACGCTTACCAATGTTACCGGGCTACCACTTTCTACCGGCGTCACAGGTACGTTGGCTGTCGCTAACGGCGGAACGGGACAGATTACTGCATCTGCGGCGTTCAATGCGCTGTCGCCAATTACCACAACTGGCGATTTGATCATCGGCAATGGAACCAATAGCGCCACGCGGCTCGCCATAGGAACCAACGGTTATGTGCTGACGTCAAACGGCACAACCGCCAGCTGGGCGGCCAGCACCGGCGGCGTGACCAGCTTCTCTGCCGGAACAACCGGTCTCACGCCGTCCAGCGCCACCACCGGCGCCATCACATTGGCTGGCACACTGGCGGTGGCTAACGGCGGCACAGGAGTCACGGCGTCGTCCGGAGCGAACAGTGTGGCTCTGCGCGACGCTAACGCCAACCTGACGGTAAATTCGGTTTTTGAAGGGTTCACCTCTGTTGCGGCGGCGGGTACAACAACAACCCTTACGGCAGCGTCCTCACCTACATATCTTGTGACCGGCTCTGGGGGGCAGACGTTCCAACTCCCTGACGCAACCACTCTTCCTGCGGGAGCAATTTTCTCGTTTAACAATAACCAGACTTCTGGAACTGCTGTTGTCAAAAATAACGCTGGCACCACGCTGGTAACGCTGCAATCAGGGGCATTTGTTGACGTCACCCTGTTGGTCAATTCGCCAGCGGCAGGTTCATGGGACACACACGCGCAAGCGCCGTCAAATGTCAGCTGGTCTACCAACACGTTGGATTGGGCTGGATCAATTACCAGCTCGACATGGAACGGTGTGGCCGTTGCGGCTAACCGTGGCGGCACCGGACAAAGCACTTACGCCACAGGTGACATTCTTTATGCTTCAGCAACCAACACGCTGTCAAAACTTGCGGCTGGAACCAACGGTTACGTTTTAACCTTGGCGTCGGGTGTTCCGTCTTGGTCGCCAGTCAGCGGTGGCGGCGGCACTTACACCCGAACGACCATTACGGCAACCGCTGGGCAGACTAGTTTTACCGCTTCCTACACGGTTGGTTATGTTCAGGTTTATCTGAATGGTGTGTTGCTGAACTCAGCGGACTATACTGCAACCTCTGGCACGGCGATTGTGCTGGCAACCGCTGCGGCTGCGGGCGATTTAATTGATGTCATTGCGTTGTATGTGTCGCTGGTTAGCGGCGTGGCTGTCAGTGGAACGCCAACAGCTAACCAACTTGCTGTGTGGACCAATTCAACGACCGTTCAAGGCGTCACCAATCTTCCGGTGACAAATTTGAACAGTGGAACCGGTGCGTCTTCCACGACTTTCTGGCGTGGTGATGGCACATGGGCTACGCCTGCCGGTGGCGGATCATCTACTGGCGCTAATATCTTCCTCGCCGACTACTTTGGAGGCTTCTAATGGCCGTCACATCAACACCAATCTTTACGCAGACGCCTAACGTAGGCGCGTTCAACGCCCTCGTTTCCACGGCGATGACGAACACGAGCGCGTATGACGGAACCAATGCTACCGGCACGGCTATGGCCCTGTGTTTTACGGCGGGCTCTAACGGATCTCGCATTGATCAAATTCAAATAAAGTTTGCGTCAACCAATGGTGCGGCGGCATCTGGCACGTCTACCGCTACAGTTGTCCGGTTTTGGATCAACAATGGTTCTGCCAACACGTCGGCGGGCAACAATATCTTCCTTGGCGAAGTCGCGCTTCCTGCCACCGCAGTCACTGCCCTAGCTACGTCAACCAATCCAATCTACACCCTTCCAGTCCCCCTTGGCGGCCTTAACATTCAGGGCACCTACCGCATATATGCCGGATTGACCGTTGCTGCTGGCGGGACCAACATCGCCATTGCCATTAACGCAGTTGGTGGGGATTACTAATGGCTGTTTCTCAGCAACTTTCAGCTTTTAACTACCGTGTGCCTGATCCGCTCGTTTGGAACCCGGTTCAAACGGCAAGTTTCACTGCGGTTGCTGGTAACGCTTATCCCGTGAATACAACGTCGGCTGCGGTGACAGTGACGTTGCCCGCTTCTCCTATTGCTGGTCAAGTGGTGCAAATCACAGATTATGCGGGAACGTGGCCTACAAATAATGTCACCGTTTCCCCCAATGGAAATAAATTAAACACTTCAACATCTAATACTTTACTGAAAGGGTATCGCGGGTCTATAGCGTTTGTTTATATCGACTCTACTCAAGGATGGGTCGTATATTCAGGTTTCGCTCAATCGCCAGTGTCTTATCCAGTATCTTACTTGGTTGTTGCCGGAGGCGGCGGGGGTGGCGAAGGAGGTGGCGGCGCAGGCGGCTATCAAGCATCGACAACATATTTAAATATAGGAAGCACCTACACAGTAACGGTCGGTTCTGGTGGTGCTGGGGGAGCTTTGGGCTCTGCAAAAGGCACAAGCGGAAACAATTCTGTTTTTAACGTCATTACGTCTACTGGAGGCGGCGGCGGTGGTGCGTTTAGCGCCACTCTTCAGGATGGTTTAAGCGGCGGATCAGGCGGCGGAGCAGGATCGGTTAACACTACGCCATACGCTCCCGGTACACCCGGATCGGGTACGTCTGGACAAGGTAACGCGGGCGGCAACGCTGTTGCCACAGGCGGCAATGGTTTTGGCGGCGGTGGTGGCGCAAGCGCAGTTGGCGGGAATGGTTCCGCTAATATTGGCGGCGCTGGTGGCGCGGGAACAGCATCAACTGTTACAGGTTCGTCTGTTACTTATGCTGGTGGCGGCGGTGGCTCTGGTGGCGCTTCGTTGGGTTCTGGCGGGGCGGGCGGCGGCGGTAACGGCGCTCAGGGAAGCGGTAGCATTGCAGCCACAGCGGGAACTGCTAATACAGGTGGCGGTGGCGGAGGAACGTATACAGGTAGCGGAGGAAACGGTGGCAGCGGCGTTGCCATCCTCTCTATCCCAACTTCCAATTACACCGGGACAACAACCGGTTCCCCAACAGTCACCACAAGCGGATCAAACATCATTCTTACCTTTACTGCTTCTGGGAGCTACACAGCATGAGCCACTTTGCCAAGGTTCTGGATGGCAAGGTCATCCAAGTCATTGTTGCGGAGCCAGAGTTCTTCAGTACTTTTGTGGATAGCTCACCCGGCCAGTGGCTACAGACCAGCTACAATACTCGTGGCGGCGTCCATTATGGCCCGGACGGCCAACCCGATGGCGGCGTGGCGCTGCGTGGCAACTATGCGGGCATTGGATACGTTTACGATCATACGCATGATGTATTTTACGCGCCGCAACCTTTCGCAAGTTGGACGCTGAACGAGGCAACGTGGACATGGGCGCCGCCCGTACCGTACCCAACAGACGACAAAATGTATCGCTGGGATGAGACTATCAAGAATTGGGTTGAGGTAACTCCATGACCATATCTCGCAACCTATCCATACTTGCCGAAGGCGTCAGTTCGTCGGGGGTGCTTGCCGTCACCAACGGCGGCACGGGCGTAACGACCAGCACAGGTAGTGGAAGCAGCGTATTGTCGGCGTCCCCCACGTTGACGGGCACGTTGACGGTTCCAACCGTCACTAGCCCTGCCGCTACAGCACTGACGATCCAGTCGGCTGGCACGACTGCGATGACGGTGGATACGAGCCAAAATGTGGGGATTGGTGGGTCTCCTCTTGCAAGGTTGTCGGCGGCTTCAACTTCTGGATTTGTTGGCCTCTTCACTTCATCACTGACGGGTACAACACCCCGGTCCAATGGAGTTTTTCGTGTTCAGTCAGAGGCTACTGGGCGCGACGTTTATATGCAGTTTTCCGACAACGTAACCAATGCCACGGAAATTGGCATGGTTGGAGGGGCTCAGTATTTCTGCACTGGTGGCTCAGAGAAAATGCGCCTCGATTCCAGCGGCAATTTGCTGGTGGGGACGACGAGCCCACAAAATCTTGAAAAATTCAACGTGACTGGTTCCGTCGCCAACTTTGTTAGTAGGGCAATAAATTCAAACGCATCCCCCAATGGATTTATGGTTTACTATACAAATGCGTCTCCTAACGCAAATAGCAATGCAATGCTGTATTGCATTGACTCTACTGCATTGAGGTTTGCTGTCCAGTCTAATGGCGGCATCTCCAATTACTCAGCCAACAACGTCAATCTTTCTGACCAACGGATGAAGAAGGACATTCAACTTGCCGGGTCATATCTCGACAAGATATGCGCCATCCCGGTCAAGACATTCCTCTACAACGACCAAACTGACGATGAATTGAACCTCGGTGTAATTGCGCAGGATGTGGATGCTGTCGCGCCAGAATTGATAGATCACAGCGGTTGGAAAGACAAAGATGGGGAGGCTACCGATTACCTCTCCATCTATCAGACTGACCTTCAGTATGCGCTCATGAAGTGCATCCAAGAACTATCCGCCAAGAACGACGCGCTTGAAATTCGTCTCGCTAAACTGGAGGGTAAATAAATGACTGTCACCACCACTTGGATCATTGAAAAGATAGACTGCTACGCGCAGTTTGATGGCAAGACAAACGTTGTTTTCACCATTCACTGGCGGGTCAATGGCACAGATGGCACCTACACCGACACCAATTACAGCACTATTAACGTGCCCTATAAAACCACCGATTCAACTTTCACGCCCTACGCCAGTCTGACGCAAGATCAGGTTATGGGCTGGGTGAAAGACACAATGGGCGCCGCCATGGTTGCAGATATTGAGGCTGGGCTTGGCGTCCGCATTGCCAATCTCGCCAATCCTCCTGTAATATCACCTGCGTTGCCGTGGGCAACAACTTAACCCCATGAGGAGCTTATCATGGAACTCGTTCTGAAGCACACCCTTGAAGAAGTTAACTATATTCTTCAAGCCCTTAGCCAGCGCCCATTTGCGGAAGTCGCCGACTTGATCAACAAGATCAAAGCTACGGCCACCAGCCAGCTGCCGTCTCCCCAAGCGCCTGCCGAAGTTTCGGCGGAAACGCCCGTAGAAACCTCCGCTCAGTAAGGTCTCACCATGCTGGATGCGCAAGCTCTCTTCAACATTTTAGCCAGTTCCTTCTTGGCGGGGGTTGGGTGGTTTGCGCATTCACTCTATGATTCGGTCAGCAAGTTGCGAGAGAATGTTCACAGCCTAGAGGTAGACCTTCCTCGAAGCTACGTTCTCAAAGACGACCTCGACAAACGCATGGATCATATCGAAAGTATGTTCCAGCGCATTTATGACAAGTTGGACGGCAAGGCGGATAAGTAGTGGACCCGCTTACGATCCTCGCGCTTGCCAAGGGGAGCTACGAAGCCCTGAAGACGGGGATTTCCGTAGGCAAAGAATTGCAAAGCATGTTTGGCGACATGATGTCGTTATTGGATAGCGCCGGGCAACTTGCAAAGATTGCGGCCAAACCTCCAAGGCCGGGCCTGTTTGATGAAAAAACAGCCGAACAAATTGCCATTGAAGCGTTTACGGCTAAGGTCGAGATTGAGACCATGCTGGCCGAGGTAAAAAACACTTTCATCTCGGAATATGGTATATCTGCGTGGGATCAAATCTTGAAGGAAACCGTGCGCATCAAGAAGGAACAGGCTGCGGCCCGCCTTCAAGCTGCTAAAGCGCAGGAGGAGTTGATGGGTAACGTGATGCTGTACGGTAGCGTCTTCCTGCTCTTCATTGTTTTGGTCGCGTGCGGCTTGATGTTTATCGTCGCCATGATGCACTAGGAGCTATACCGTGACAATAGACAACCGCCAACAACTTCTCGGCACGATCAACTCCCAAATCACGTTGAACGGAACCGGCGCCATCACGGGTCCGGTGTTAAATAACATTCTGGACACGATGGTCAATTCATCGTTGTTTTTAACCGGTGCATGGTCGCCGTACACGAACTACGCGCCATTGGACATTGTTTCCTACAACGGAATTCCATACACGGCGCTCGTCACCAATGTTAACGTCAACCCTGCGCTCAACCCTAACACATGGACACCGTTCATTGTAGGCACGACCGCGCCCGGAGGTGTGGGGCAATCCGTTCAATACAACAGCGGCATCGGAACTTTTGCAGGCAGTGCTGCGTTCACATTTGATGGAACTACGGTGACGGCTCCATCTGTGTCCGCAACCAACGGAACGTTTTCCAACATAACATCTAGCGGGACCGCCAGCCTTGGCGCCATTACGTCCGGCACATGGAATGGAACCACAATCGGCGTTGGTTACGGCGGCACCGGCACAACGACATCTACCGGAACAGGCAGCGTTGTGCTCAACACCAACCCAACCTTAGTGACGCCAACACTGGGCGCGGCGACTGCGACCAGTGTGGCGATGACGACCGGTTCTGTCACGACGTCACCGACCGCCACAACTGACATTGCTAACAAAGCTTACGTTGACGCAGTTGCACAAGGTCTTCAAATCAAAACCCCTGCTCAAGTTGCAACCACAGGCAACATTACGCTGTCCGGAGAACAGACAATCAACGGCGTAACAACGTCATCCAGTCGTGTTCTGGTCAAGAACCAAGCGACAGCGTCCCAGAACGGCATTTACGTCTCGTCTTCCAGCGCGTGGACCCGCGCCACCGACGCAGATACGTGGGCGGAACTTGTTTCGGCTTACGTGTTTGTTACGGGAGGCTCGACACAAGCCAGCACTGGATGGGTTTGCAACGTCGCTCCGGGCGGCACCTTGGGCGTTACGGCGGTAACGTGGGTGCAATTCTCCAGCGCAGGCAGTTATACCGCAGGTACTGGGTTAACGCTTACCGGCACGCAGTTTAGTGTCACCAATACCGCTGTCACTGCTGGTTCCTATGGTTCGTCCATCGCCATACCGAACTTCACCGTTAATGCGCAGGGTCAATTGACGGCGGCGTCCACCGCCGCTGTCGTCGCCCCGGCAGGAACGTTAAGTGGCACGGTCTTAAACAGTACGGTGGTCTCTTCGTCTTTGACCAGCGTCGGAACAATCGGAACAGGTGTTTGGAACGGAACCGCTATAAGTGCGGGGTACGGAGGAACCGGTCAATCAACCTATTCGGTGGGTGACATTTTATACGCTTCTGGCACAACAACATTGTCGCGGCTTGCGGATGTCGCCGTAGGCAGTGTGCTCGTGTCTGGCGGCGTGGGGGCGGCGCCGTCTTGGTCGTCCACGCTTACAATAACAACCGTCACGAGCCCGGCGTCTACGGCGCTGACACTTCAATCGGCTGGTACGACTGCGGTAACAATCAGTGCGACACAAAACGTTGGAATTGGCTCCACCTCTCCGACGCAAAAACTGGTTGTTAACGGCAATCAACAAATACTTTCGGGCAGCTATCTTGCTCTTTTTGAGTCCACAAACAATAATCAATGGACGCTCAAAAACGACGCCGACAGTCTGTCCCTTAAATATAACTCTTCCTCTGCGGCGCTGACCATAAATAACAGTGGCAATGTCGGAATTGGAACAACTGCGCCGAGTGGAAAGCTGCAAGTTCAAGTGAGCGGAACATCCAACCCAACTTTTATTGCGGAAGATGGGTTAATTGTTAGCTCTACTGGTGGAGCCGGATATACAACTGCGATGAACATTGTTTCTGGTAGTTCTGGCGTATCAAGATTAAAATTTAGCTCCTCTGCTACAAATAATCTTGGTTTTGTTAGCTATGATATGAATACAAATTCAATGTATTTTGGCACTAACAGCTCCGAAGCCATGCGCATCGACGCCAGCGGTAATGTTGGTATTGGAACAACGTCTCCGAGCCAAAAGCTTCAGGTCGCGGGCACGGTTTACAGTACGTCAGGTGGGTTCAAATTCCCTGACGGCACAGTGCAAACCACTTCAGCTGGCGCCTCCGCCACACCGATCTATTTGAACATTCTTTCTTACGGGGGTAATGGTAACGGGTCGGCGGACAATGTGACGGCGTTGAACGACGCTTTTTCCGCATTGTCCTCGTATCCGGCGGGCGGAACAATCTATTTTCCACCCGGAAAATATTATTTCAGCGCCGCCGTATATTACACCACACCGTCTTCCGCAATTCCGTGGGGTGTCAGAGTGCTAGGCGCCGGCGCAGACAGTTCCATTTTGCAATGGGGCGCCAGTGACGGCCTCACACTTATCGCTTCAAATCCTCAAGGTTCTTTACATGCTGAGGCGCTAACATTCAGCACAACGGCTTCTGGAGGACATACAGGGTTAACTTTTCAGAGTTCTAATCCATTGGGGGTTTTTGCGCAGAATGATATTGTGCGATGCACGTTCCGTGGGGATACATACGGAGGGTCCAATGAATGGTGGGGTACTTGTGTTCAGTGCTATGTAACCCCCAACGTCAATTTTGATGGGTGCTTGTTCCACGGTTATCACGCCTCTGAGCATGACGGAAACGGCATCGGCGTTCTTTTGCAAAGCACATCTGCTGGTGACGGAATTGTTTATAATTTTAATCAGTGTGGGTTCTTCTTTCTGGGTATTGGGATTTATTATGGTACTCGGATTCAAGGTGTGCAAGTCAATCTGTGCAATTTTACCAACGGTATCACAGGGATTTATTGCCCAAGTGGGGGAACCGATCTGGCTCAATTGTCAGTGGCGAACAGTCAGTTCAACACTTTCGGCAACGATATAGAGTTGCAAAGCGCGATAGCGCAAGTTTCTTTGGTCAACAATTTAATGTACGTATGGCAAGGTAACACGGGTTTGTATGCGCCATACGCTGCTGGAGTAATTGTTGTTGGAAATAACTTTCTCAACGCAGGCTCGCAAAATACCGGACAAAATGGCATCATCATAAACAACAACGGTTCTCCTTCGACCATAACGGGTAATGCGTTTCTGTATCTCACCACAGGTGTCTGGTTGCAATCCGGATGTTCAAACGTCAACGTACAATCCAATGACTACGTTGGTTGCAACAACACCGTGATTAATAGTGGTTCAGGAAACACGGTTGGCGGAGGATCGGCATAATGTTGCAAGCGTTAAAACATATGTTTACCGGCGTGGACAACGCCACATGGGACATCGGACGCATTCTTTGGGCCAAAATCTCGGTCGTCTATTGCGCAATCAGCGGCTATCATGCGGTGGTGCATGGAACCTTCGATCCGCAAAACTGGGCGATTGGCGCCAGCGCCATTCTGGCGGGTGGTGGCGGCGCACTTTCTTTGAAAGCGCACACGGAGCCGAAAAATGTTGACCCTGCTGCTTAACCCAACCATTCGTAAAGTGCTGCTGGTCCTTGGCGCGGTGCTTGCCGTGTTGCTGACTTACGGCGTTTGGGCGTCGCACATGCGTGCTGTTGGCGCAGAGGCTGAACGGGTGCGTGAACAGGCTATCGCCATTCAGCACGAGCAAGAAATTACGTCGAAGGCTACCGCGATCGATCAGGACGTCGCCAAAGACCCGACCCCGCAGGACACGTTGCAGAAGGAGTGGAGCAAATGAAGCGCCTTGTCATTCTTCCGTTCCTCTTTCTGACCGCGTGCGCGGGTAGGCCGGAAATTCAAATCGTCGATAGCTCGTGTTCGTGGGTGAAGCCAATCTTCATCAGCAAGGCGGACAAGTTGACGGACAAGACGGCGGGCGAGATTCTTGCGCACGACGAAAAGTGGAAACAGTTCTGCGGGAATAAGTGATGAGCGCCGATAATTTCGAGCAGTGCTTCGCCTACGTCCTCCAGTCGGAAGGCGGTTACGTGGACAACCCGGCGGACCCCGGCGGCGCAACCAATCTGGGTTGCACCAAAGTGGTGTGGGAAGCTTTCGTCGGCCACGAGGTCACCAAGACGGACATCAAGAACCTGACGCCCAACGACGTGATGCCGCTGTACCGCAAGAAGTATTGGGATGCGGTGCGGGGCGATGATCTCCCTGACGGCGTGGATTATGCCGTCTTTGATTTCGCCATCAACAGCGGCACGAGCCGCGCCATCAAGGCGCTTCAGAAAGTGCTGGGCGCCAACCCGGACGGGCAGATCGGCCCGAACACGCTGGCGTTGCTGGACGCCGCCAACGCGCGCGATGTTGCATCGCAAGTGTGTGAAGCGCGGTTGGAGTTTCTTCAGGGGCTTTCCACATGGCCTACGTTCGGGCGGGGCTGGAAAGATCGCGTCGCCACGGTCGAAGATCGAGCATTCCACATGGTCGCATAGGAGGCAGCATGGCCGGGCTTTACGACAACATCAACGCCAAGCGCAAACGAATCAGCAAGGGTTCTGGCGAGAAAATGCGCTCGCCGGGCGCTTCCGGCGCACCAACGGCGGATGCTTTTCGGAAGTCCAAGCGGACGGCCAAGCGGCGCGGGAGGAAGTGATGGCTGAACGAAAGAAAGGGCCAAGCCTTTCGGTCGGGCGCGGCGAGAAACTGTCCGTCAAGCGCGGCGGCGGTCTGACCGCCAAGGGGCGCAAGAAGTACAACAGCGCCACCGGCAGCAGCCTGAAGGCCCCGACCAAAGATCGCAGCAGCCCACGCCACAAGTCTTTCTGCGCCCGATCAAAGAAGTGGAGCAGCGCGCGCGGCAAGGCTGCGCGGCGCCGGTGGGGATGCCGATAAGGACAGGTTGTCAAAGTACAGCTTGTCCTATATACCCAACCCATGTTCGATTTCGCCGACTTCCTGACCAGCCACTGGGGCAATGCAGACAATCTGCACAGCTTCCTGAAGACCTATGGCCGCGACTATCAGCGCCCGACCCTGTACAAGTGGTTCCTGCGAGGGACCATTCCAGCGGAAGGCTTTGCCATCCTGCTCGCTCTGCTCGAAATTGACTCGGGAAAGCCGATCAGTCTGGTTGGGTATATGAAAGAAACCGCATGAGTCCCGAAGATTTCGCGTGGGACTTTGAGCTGATTCTTGATGGCGAACCCATCGGAAAGGGCCGTCCGCGCTTCTCGCGTCAGACTGGTCACACGTACACGCCAGAGAAAACAGCGCGCTTCGAAGAGCGACTGGCGTGGGCGGCCCAAACCGTCTGGGAGCGCAAGCCGCTTCTCGACGGCCCCTTGGAAATGGTGGTGCGCGCCTATTTTTCTGTGCCCGTCAGCAAGCCCGTCAAATGGAAAGCGGATGCGCTTTTGAAGAAAATCTTGCCGACCAAAAAGCCCGATATTGACAACATTATCAAGGGCGTAGCCGACGCGCTGAACAAGGTGATCTACGTGGATGACACGCAGATCGTGGCGCTCAAAGCCTACAAGTTCTACTCCGACCGTCCGCGCATCGAAATATTTATCCGTCGCCTCGATTGACAACTTGTCCTTCAGGACTTATGTCTTACGCATCGTTGAAACAGAGGGCAAGTAGCCATGATTCCCATGCCAACTCAAATGTCCGGCGCAAAGTTCTTGGCGGCTCGCCATCGCGCCCTTCTGGCGGACGAACCGCGCGTCGGCAAGACCGGCGCCGCCATCATCGCCGCCGACATGATCCTCGCCAACACGATTGATGTCGTCACCACCGCGTCGGGCCGGGCCGTCTGGC
>Ga0214164_1000904_pt1 | contig 18248 bp, 13 predicted proteins | sample TroBogepilimnion_13_FD_153003 | JGI IMG/M metagenome (GOLD analysis project Ga0214164, IMG submission 153003) | Freshwater microbial communities from Trout Bog Lake, WI - Practice 03JUN2009 epilimnion v4 | ecosystem: Environmental > Aquatic > Freshwater > Lake > Epilimnion/Euphotic zone ...
AGACATCGCGCCCGCGCCGCTTGCTTTGGCCAGCGGCATACAGCCAAGAATAAAGGCGAAGCTCGTCATCAAAATCGGACGCAAGCGTAGCTTGGCGCCTTCGAGCGCCGCCTCCATCAGCGGCTTGCCTTGCTCGTAACTCATCTTGGCAAATTCGACGATGAGAATGGCATTTTTTGCCGCAAGTCCAATGAGCATTACCAAACCGATTTGTGCATAAACATTGTTTTCGAATCGGCCGATCATCAAGCCGGCAAACGCGCCAAAAACGGCGATGGGGGTTCCGAGTAACACGCTGAATGGTAGTGACCAGCTTTCATATTGCGCGGCGAGAATCAAAAATACGCACAGGAGTGAGAATCCAAAAATGACCATTGGGGAAATACCCTGCTGCGCCTTTTTCTCCTGGTAACTCATGCCGAGATAATCGTAGCCCATGCCCGGCGGCATATTTTCGTTGAAGACTTCCTCCATGGCTTTCATCACCTGCGCAGAGCTAAAACCAGGTTTGGCGGAGGCGTTGATTTGCGCGGATTCATGCAGATTGTAGCGCATCGTAAATTCCGGTCCTTGCGTCGAACGCACGCTGGTGATGGCGGCCAGCGGCACCATCTGGTTGGTGTTGTTCAGCACATAGAACTGACCGAGGTTTTTGGCGTTGTTACGGTAATCACCTTCGGCCTGCACATACACCTGCCATTGGCGTCCGAAGCGGTTGAAATAATTTACAAACGCGCCGCCCATGAAACATTGCATCGTTTGATAAACGTCCTGAAGTTTCACGCCTTGTTGCAAAACCTGATCGCGATCCACATCCACATAAACTTGCGGCACGGAAGGCAGGGCGGTCGTGAAGGCGCGCGCGATTTCAGGACGCTTGTTCACTGCCGCTAAATATTTTTTCAGGTTGTCCGCCAGAAATGTTCCGCCTTTGCCTTCGCGGTCTTCGAGGATGAACGTGACACCGCCAGAAGTTCCAACGCCGGGAATTGCGGGCGGCAAAAACGCGAAGCCCACCGCGCCGGGAATTTTTGCCATCTGTTGATTTAGATGCACCATGATGGCGCGGAGTTTTTCCGTTGGCGCCTTACGTTTGTCCCAATTTTCGAGCGTGATGAAAAAGAAACCGCTGTAAGTATTTTGCACGCCGCTCAACATGCTGTAGCCGACCACTGAGGAATAATATTTTACCCCGGGCGTATTCTTTAGGATGTCCTCGACCTGTCTCATCACCTCATCCGTGCGCTGGGATGAAGAAGCATCCGGCAATTGCACGCCGGCATAGACGTAGCCTTGATCTTCGTCTGGCAAGAAACTGGTGGGAATCAATTTTCCAAACACGCCGGAGAGCAGCGCCATGCCCAATAACAGCAGCAATGCCACAGAACTTTTCTGGATGAGAATGCGGCAAATACCGACGTAACCATCAGTCGCACGGCCAAACCATTTGTTGAACCAGTCGTAAAATTTTTGCAACAGGCCGGTGCCGCGAACTTTTGGGCGGAGCAGCAGTGCGGACAGCGCCGGTGAAAGCGTCAACGCGTTGAACGCTGAAATCACCACGGAAACCGCGATGGTCACGGCGAATTGCTGATACAAACGACCCGTGATGCCCGGAATAAATGCGGTCGGCACGAATACCGCCGCGAGAATGATGGCAATGGCCATGACTGGTCCGGACACTTCGGACATCGCTTTGAACGCGGCATCTTTGGGTGACAATCCCTTTTCGATGTGATGCTCCACGGCTTCGACAACGACGATGGCGTCGTCCACGACCAAGCCGATGGCCAGCACGAGGCCAAAGAGCGACAGCGTGTTGATGGAAAAACCAAAGAGCGGGAATAGCATGAAAGTGCCGACGAGTGACACTGGAACCGCCAGCAACGGAATAAGCGTCGCGCGCCAGCCTTGTAGGAAAATAAAGACGACGATGATGACAAGAACGATTGCCTCGACGAGCGTGTGCTCGATTTCTTTCATGCCCGCTGTGACGGCGAGGGTCGTGTCAAGCGCCACTGCGTAATCCATATCCGGCGGAAAACTTTCCTTTAGTTTGGCCATCAGTGCTTTGGCCTTATTGGCGGCATCGACCGCATTTGAATCCGGCAATTGGTAGAGCGCGACCAGCGCGGAAGGCCGGCCATTCAAGCGCGCCTTCATGTTGTAGTTTTGCGCACCGAGTTCGATGCGGGCGACATCCTTCACGCGTAGAATCGCACCGTCAGGCGCCGCACGCAGAACGATTTCACCGAATTGCTCCGGCGTCTCCAGTCGCCCCTGCGCGCGCACTGCGTAGGTGAATGATTGGCCGGGCGGCACGGGTTCGCCGCCGATTTGTCCGGCCGGATTCACCGTGTTTTGCGCTTGGATGGCGTTGATGATTTCCGGAACGGTCACGCCCATCTGTGCCAGGCGGTCAGGTCTCACCCACAGGCGGATGGCGTAATTGCCCGCGCCGAAAACCTGCACGCTCGCGATGCCCGGCACACGCGTCATCTGGTCGTTGATATTGATGACCGCGTAGTTCGCGAGGAACACGCCGTCGTAGGTATTGCTCGGCGAATATAGCGCGAACATGATCAGCGGCGCGGCAGTGGATTTTTGAACGGTGACACCTTGATTGATGACCGCGCTGGGTAGTTGTGAGTTCGCCTGGCTCGACCGCATCTGCGCGAGAATCTGGTCCGTGTTCGGATCGGTCTTGATGTTGAAATCCACCGTCAACGTGGATTGACCATTATTCGCATTGAGCGAATACATGTATTCCATGTTGTCCACACCGGACATCTGCTGTTCGATCGGCGTCGCGACAGATTGATCCACCGTGCGCGCATCGGCGCCGGGATAAGTCGCTTTCACCTGCACCTGCGGGTCGGCGATATTAGGAAATTGCGCGATGGGCAAGCCCGACATCGCGACGAGACCGACAATCACCATCAAGATGGAAATCACCATCGCGACGATCGGCCGGTTGATAAAAAATTTAGACATGTTCAGATGCAGCTAAATGGCGTCAACGAATCATCATTCAACCGGCGCGCCCGCGTTATAGGAAACGGGATTGACTTCGATGCCATCGCGCAATTTCTGAATGCCCTCGACCACCACTTTGTCGCCAGCTTTGATATTACCTTGCACAATCCAAAATTCGCCTACGCGTTCGCCGGTGATGACAGGACGAATGCTGACTTTGTTTTCCGCGTCCACGATGGCGATAAGATTGCGACCTTGCAAATCCGCCACCGCGCGTTGCGGCACGAGCAGCGCATCTTTGTTCACGCCCACTCGCGCCCGCACGCGCACGAACATTCCGGGAACGAGTAAACGTTCGGGATTATCAAATTCACCCACGATACGGATCGTGCCGGTTTTGACATTCACTTGATTGTCGGAAAATCGCACGCGGCCTTTGAGTGGATAAACTGTGCCGGAGGCGAGCGTCAGCTCCAACGGCGCATCTTTTGGTTCCCCAATTTTTCCGCCGGCCGCCAAGCGTGCTTCCATGAGTTGACTGAGCAACTGTTGCGACACGGAAAAATAAACGCGAATAGGATTTATCGTTTGCACCGTCGTCAACGTGCCGGAGCTGGGACCAACCAGATTACCGACTTGCGCCTGCGCGAGACCCGCCATGCCGTCAACCGGCGAAAGAATTTTGCAAAATTCGTAATTTAATCTGGCCGCATCCGCCGCCGCTTCGTTGGCGAGATTTTGTTGAACGGCGTCATCGAGTTCCTGCTGGCTGATGGCCTGAATTTTGGCCAGCGGCGTGTAGCGTTTGACGTCCAACTCGGATTTTCCAAGTTTTGCCAGTGCCTGATCTAACGCGGCCTTGTAAGTGCGGTCATCGATTTGAAATAGAACCTGACCATTGGTCACGATGCTGCCTTCAACATAATTACGGCTGATGAGATAACCGCTGACCTGCGCGGAAATTGTTGCATTCACGTCCGCCTGCAAGGTGCCGACCGACTCGCCATAAACCGGCACGTCTTGTTGCGCCACTGTTACGACTTCAACCGTCGGTGGCCCAGCCGGAGGCAAAGTCGGCTTTTTACAGCCGGAAAATAGAAACAATGACACCAGCAAAATGGCTGGCCCAGCTGTCGCGTAAAAAGCTTTCCTTCTCATGAATTGATTTGGGGTGAAATTTCCACGTCCGGCGTGATTATTCTACACCGCAAATCTTTTTGCAGCATTTTTTCTATCCGAACTTACTTGGGCGGTGCAGCAGTCTCATCCAGCTCCAGACGCAAGTAATCGTAGATGATTCCGTTCATCAGACCGCCGCTCGGAACGGTAAGTCCCAAAACATTTTCGCCGCGTTTCATGAGTGACGCGTCAAAAATCAGATCGTGTTCCGACCAATAACCACCGATGCCATCGCGATTGATGGTTCCGTTGTAGGTCAGGTTGGTGACGGTGCCGATGAACTTGTCGTTCATGTCTGCAACCAGACTGCGCGTGCCAACGCCGCAGATAGCCAGACGCAACATCGCTTTGCCGTGCGGCGCTTCGGCGAGATTAAAAGTAACTGTCCACGTCGTCGCGCTGCCGTTGCCGCGTCCGGTCACATTGTTTGAATTGTCGTTGTAAGGCACTTGCTCAAAGAACCAATCTTTGCGGAAATCACTTTTGCCGATGACATACTTCACGTCATACGGAAACAACTTCGGATATTGCAGATACCAGCCCCAGTGAAAATATTGGTCGCCTTTGAAAAATTCCGAGCCGTTGCGATTCGGAATGCCGATGTCCCAAAGTTGTTTGCCAAAACGCACCGGCCGCCAGTCAACATTTCCCAGCGACAAATCTTTTCCCGCCGCGACCACAATGTTTGTGACCGTCAAATCGCCCAGCACGCCGTCCGCGATGGCGTGGAGCGAATAATTTCCCGTGCGCACATTGGGAATTTCAAAGCTGCCGTCGGCGTTCGCGTGCACCCAGAATTCGTAATTCTTCGCGTCGTTCTGCCAGTCCACGATGCGCGGCATGCTGCCATTGCCACCGCCGCCGCGAGCGCGATTCTTGCCGAAACGCCCGGATTCATTGGTTGAACTGCTGCTAACCCGGCGGCTGGAATTGGTCGCGGTCAAAGTTTCATTCGTGCCGCCGCTGACAAAATTATTCTGGTTTGTCATCGCCGCTTCGTCATCGCCGCCACCGGCCAATCCAAATCCGCCACCGCCGCCACCACGTCCGGCGCGCGGTGGACGCGGAACAATCGCCGGCGCATAATCTGGTGCGGTGAGCCCAACGAGCAAATTTTTTGGCGGCAAGTTCTGCGTCTGCGGATCGTCCAAAATAATTTTTCCACTGACCGTGGCGCGTTCGTTTTTATGCGGGTAATCCACGCCGTTCACCCAGGTAAATGGCCAGGCGCTGGCTTGCTTGCTTGCTTGTGCGAGCGCGTCGTTCCACATCGCGTCGTGGTCGTTGGCGGAATTGCAGTAGATCAAAAATGGGCCGACCACTTTCGTCCACGCATCCGTCGCAGCAATGTTGCAGATACTCCCGCCGTAATGACTGCCGCGCCAATAATTCAGCAGCGTCGGCGGCGCAGGTGCGTTGAGCGCGTTGGTGTTGAACGTCGCGTCGCGGTGCGAGGACAATTCAAACTTCGTTGGCCCGCCGCTTAAATATTCCACGCTCGGATTCACCAGCCAGAGACCAACGTGTTTCAAGCTGCTCGACCAACCCCACGCGCGCACGTCGAATTGATTCGCCGCGTAATCGTATTTGTGCTCGACCACACCTTTGTAAATCCCGCTGTTCATGCGGCGCATTTCCTTGCCGTTCATCTGCGTGCCGTGATTCCAATCGTAAGTCGTGATCATCTCCATGTTACGATTCGCATCCACCGTCATCCAATCGAACACGCTATCATTCAACTTCAGGCAAAAACGCGCTTCGCCGATGGACGTCGCCGGATAATTCGTCGGGTGCGAAAAAATGGAATACGTATAAACACCCGCATCGCCGCGCCCGAGCGCGTAACGGATTTCAATGTCCGCGATCACACTACCGCCCGGCCCGCCCCCCATTTGTTTGCTGTCAGAAAAGCCTTTCACCGAAATTTCGCCGCGCTCGCCGCCGTTGGTTTTCGGGTCAATGGTGATCCGGTCAATTTGTTTGCCGCGTGCGGCGTTGTGCGACCAGTAGCCGGGCGACCGCGTTCCGCCATCGAGCATTTCGAAATTTTTATATCTGAGCGAAATCAAATCGCCGGAGCGCTTGCTGATATGTGCTGTAACCAGGCCATTATCCAGAATGAAGGAACTATTATCTTCGCGAACGGTGACCGGCGGATTCGTGGCCGCTGGCGCAAACCACGGTAATCCGCCAAGCAACATCGCCACCGCCAGATTTTTGAAATTCATAATTGGATTTAGCCAAGGGGACGCGCAGATAGACGCCTACGGAAACTGCACAGTTACAACGGAAATTTAACGGCGAGAAATTTCTTCAATGGCCCAGCGCGCGTGTTCGGCAATCAGCGGTTCGTGGTCGTGCGCGGCTTTTTCCAAGGCGGGCAGTGTTGTTTTATCTCCGATATTGCCGAGTGCGACGCAGACATTGCGAAGCAAGCCACGCCGCTTCGTGCGCAACATCGGCGTGCCGGCAAACCGCGTTTTGAAACCAACATCGTCAAGTTGCAGCAGTTCCAGCAAATCCGGTGCGGACAAATCGGCACGCGCATGCGGCTTCATCAGATTTCCTTCGCGCGCAAATTTATTCCACGGACACGCGGCCAGACAATCGTCGCAGCCGTAAATGCGATTGCCAATTTCTTTACGGAACTCAACAGGAATCGCACCTTTCAGTTCAATCGTCAGATACGAAATACATTTGCGCGCATCCAAAGTGAACGGCGCGGTGATGGCCTGCGTCGGACACGCGGTCAGGCAACGCGTGCAATGGCCGCAATGATTTTTCTCTGGCGCGTCCGGTTCGATTTCCAGCGTCGTCAGAATTTCCGCGAGAAAAATCCAGTTGCCGAGTTTGCGGCTGATGAGATTGGTGTGCTTGCCGACGAAACCAATGCCGGCGCGTTGCGCCAGATCGCGTTCTAGAATCGGTCCGGTGTCCACATACCAAAGCGAGCTTGTGTCTGCGCCGCCGAGTTCATTTACGAATTGCGTGAGCAATTTTAACTTTTCGCCCATCACATCGTGGTAATCTTTGAACTGTGCGTATCGCGCGACCACTCCCGATTTTCGATCTCCAATTTCTGATTGTCGATTTTCAGTTTGATAACTGACGGCGAGACAGATGACGGATTTGGCCTCGGCCAAAACTTTTTGCGGATCGATGCGCTTTTCTGCGTTGCGTTCGAGCCAAGCCATTTCGCCGTTTTGTTTGCCGGCAAGCCAGTGTTGAAATTTTTCCGCGCTTGTGGGTGGTGTGGCGGTCGTGAAGCGGCAATCGTCAAAGCCGAGTTCCGCCGCGCGTTGACGGATGGCGTCCTTCATCGTCTGGGACGCGTGGCGAGTTTGAATTGCAGCGCGACCTGCTGTGCGGCTTCGCGGACGGAGCGCAGGTCGGTATTGATCAAAACGTCGGCCTGCCGGTAAAACGGTTCGCGCACGGCCAGCAGTTCACGGATTTTTTTCTGCGGGTCAGCATCGTGGAGCAGGGGACGATGCGATTGATTTTTGACGCGTTCCCAAATTTTTTCCGGCGAGGCCCACAGGCAGATGACGAGCGCAAAGGATTTTAACGCTTCGAGATTTTCCGCATTCGTCGGCAAACCGCCGCCGGTGGAGATCAAAGTTTTTTCGCGTGTGGAAAGTTCTTGAACCACTTTACGTTCGAGTTCGCGAAAGGCCGGTTCACCGTCTTTCGCAAATATATCCGTGATGGTGCGGCCGGTATGCGTCTGGATGAGTTCGTCGGTGTCGAGAAACTCAAAGCCGAGATGTTCTGCGACGTGCCGACCCACGGACGTTTTGCCCGTGCCCATGAAGCCAATGAGCGCGAGATTGACGAGGCGGCGGTCGCTTTGCATGGCGATGGATTAGCGGAAAACGGCGCGCGACGCACGCCTGATTTTTCCGGCGCTCGACAGAATCGTGAATTCGGGTAAACTGAAATTGTGAAATTGCCGCCGCTCATTCTGGCTTCGGCCTCACCGCGCCGCGCGGAACTCCTCAAACTGTTGCCGGTTAAATTTCAGGTCTTGCCCGGTCATGCGGATGAAGTCGCCCACGACCATCTCACGCCGCTCGAAGTCTGCCAGCTTAACGCTCATCGTAAGGCACGTGTAGTTGCCAAAAAAATTCCTGATGCGCTCGTGCTCGCCGCGGACACGCTGGTATTTTTGGGTAATGAAATTCTTGGCAAGCCGCGCAATTTCGCCGAGGCGCGCCGGATGATTACGCGATTGCAGGGGCGCCATCATCAAGTAGTCACGGGTGTTTGCTTGATGCACTTGCGCCATCATCGCGAACGGATTTTTGCCGTCAGCACCGATGTTTTGTTTCATCCGCTGAACGCGCGGCAGATTCGTGATTATTTGGCAAGCATCCAGCCCCTCGACAAAGCCGGCGCATATGCGATTCAGGATTCCGGCGAAAAAATTATTTCTGAAATCTCCGGCTCTTACAGCAATGTCGTCGGTTTGCCGGTGGAACGATTGCGGGAAGAATTGGCGGCGTGGAATGCGGGCTGATTCACCTCTGGTAATTTTTTCGGAAACACTTAAACTGCACGGCTCATGCTTGAACCATTGACCAATTCCCAGATCCGCAAATTCAAAGCGGCGGCGCAACTCATGGACGCCTCGCTCAAAGTCGGCAAGGCCGGTTTGAGCGAAGGTTTTATCCGCACCGTTTCTGAGGAATTGAGCCGCCATGAACTGGTAAAAATAAAATTTGCCGAGTTCAAAGAAGAAAAGAAAACGCTCGCGCCGATGCTGGCGGAAAAAACTGGGAGCCATCTGGTCATGCGCGTCGGCAATGTAATGGTATTACATCGGCCGAAGTTGGTTGAAGCAGCCGAGCCAGTTTCTGAATAATCTCTGAGCACACAACCGAAGCCATGAAATCTTCCTACGAAATCGCGATGGAGCGTTTGAACAAAACGGCTCCGGCCATCAAGCTCACCGCTAAACAAAAAGCTGCGCTGGCGGAACTCGATTCCCGCTACGCCGCCAAGATCGCGGAGCGCGAAATTGCTTTGAACGGACAGATTGCGAGTGCCGCCGATGATGTTGCGAAGGAAGAATCATTGCGGGAACAACTCGTGTTTGATCGCAAAAAACTTCAGGCGGAACTCGAAGATAAAAAGCAGCGCGTCCGCGACGGTAAGGACGTCTGACCCTGGCGCGTTCTGGTCTTACGTTAGTTCCTGCCACAGGAATGCGCTCATGCGCTGACCGTTTGCAAAGCAATCCAGATTAAATTTCTCGTTGGGCGAATGTGCGTTGTCATCCGGCAAACCGAGGCCGAGCAATAACGTATCTGCGCCCAAAACTTTCTTGAATTCATTCACGATGGGAATTGAGCCGCCCTCGCGCATAAGAATCGGCTTTGTGCCGAACGCTTTTTCCAACGCACGCAAGGCTGCTTGCGCCGGTTTACTCGTGGGCGAAACCAGATACGCTTCCGCGCCGTGGCCGGCGGAAATTTCCATGCGCACGGTCGGTGGGCAATTTTTCTTGAGCCACGCGCAAACAATCTTGCGGACATGCGCCGGTTTCTGATTCGGCACCAGACGACACGTTATCTTTGCACGCGCCCATGAAGGCACGATGGTTTTACTGCCTTCGCCTTGATAACCGCTCGTGAGGCCGTTGATTTCAAATGTGGGGCGTGAACTGCGATGTTCGAGCGCCGAGTAACCGCGTTCGCCGAACAACTGCGGCGAGCCGACGAGTTTCTTCAAGCCCGCATCCGACAGCGGATAGCGTTTGATCTGCACCTGTTCGTATTTGGAAAGTTTCGCCACGCCCTGATAAAATCCGGGAATTTTCACCACGCCATTTTCATCGCGCACTTTCGCGAGCAGTTGCGATAAGGCCATCGCCGGATTTTCCACGGCGCCGCCGAAGATGCCGGAATGCAAATCGCGCGCCGGGCCGGTCAGCGTAATTTCAAACGCGATGATGCCGCGCAAGGCATAGGTGAGTGCCGGATGTTTCGGCGCGGGCATACCGGTGTCGGAAACGACGATGGTATCGCACGCAAGTTCCTGGCGATGCGTTTTGAGAAACGTGGAAAGATTTTTGCTACCGACTTCTTCTTCACCTTCGATGACAAACGTTAAATCGCAGGGCAGGGGCGTGCCGGTTTTCAAATATGCTTCAACGGCTTTGAGGTGGGCAAAGTTCTGACCTTTGTTGTCCGTGCTGCCGCGCGCAAAAAGATTTTTCCCGACGAGGTGCGGCGCAAACGGCGGCGACGTCCACAAATCCAAAGGCTCCGGCGGTTGCACGTCGTAATGGCCGTAAACCATGAAGTGTGGTTTGGCGGATTTTTTTTCGCGTTTGGTTTTGGCGACGACGATGGGATGTCCGTCCGTTTCGCACACACGCGCGTCGAGGCCGATTTGTTGACAATGCGCGACAAGCCAGCGCGCGCACGCCAGGAGATCTTTTTTATGTTGCGGTTGCGCCGAGACACTCGCAAAGCGTAGATATTCACACAGCTCCGTGACGAAGCGGGTTTGGTTTTGTTTCAGGTAATCGAGAACCAATTTCATTCCATTAGCTAACCGTCTCGCGCTGTGTTCGCCAAGCAGAATGATGAATAAATTTATTTGCGCGTTTGACCGTGGCCATTGATTATATTGCCCGCCCGTTGAAAACCATCCGGTTGCTGCACGAGCCAGCTATATCAGGCAGGAATTTTTTATGAAAACCATCGCGCTGTTTGCCCTCATGCTGATTGGCACCGGTCTCAATGCCTTCGCGCAAGATGCCGCTGGCCAATCCGTCACCGGTGTGTCCGTCGGACCGCAACCACTGTTCATGCTGGTTCCGGGTGCCTGGGGCGGCGGTTGGGATTGGAAAGATGTGGACAAGATTCTGACCACCGACGGCTATAAAGTTAGCCGTGCCACCCTGACCGGACTTGGCGAACGTTACCATCTGGCCAGCACTAACATTGACCTCGACACCCATATCAACGACCTCGTCAATCACATCATCTGGGAAGATCTGCACAACGTCATTCTCGTCGGACACAGTTACGGCGGCATGGTCATCACCGGCGTCGCTGACCGCTTGCCCGACCGCATCAAGCAACTCATCTACATTGACGCGCTTGTGCCCAAGGACGGCGACTCCGTCAACGCCATTCGGCCCAAAGCCATTCCCTTCGTCGTCACCAACGGCTGGGCCATCGGCAAATGGATGACCGGTAATCCAACCGTGCCACACGACGTGCCCGTGTCCGAAAAATGTTTTAGCCAGCCCATCCACCTGACACATCCAGCCGCCCTCACCAATATTCCCACCACCTATATTTTGACGGTGGACAAAGGTGCGGACGCCGCCACCGACGACTTTTATCCCTTCTATCACGCCGCGCTCCTACGCGGCCAACATGTCATCATCATGGAAGGCGACCACAACGTCCAACGCAGCAACCCCCGCGAACTCTGCCAACTCATCGAATCCACCCAATAGCTGAAGTGGTTTAATTTTATTTGGACCGGAAAATGAAAAGGCGGCGGTGACTTCACCGCCGCCTCCACTGATTCAGTTCACCAACGCGTCGCGCGGAGATACTGAACCCGTTCCCGGTGCTCCTGTTGATGTTCGTATTGAATCGGATGGCGAATGTAATGGCCATCCGCTGCGATATAACCGAACGCTTGAGGCGATCCGCCAAAGTTCACGGTCGTATAACTAGCATCCGCACAGACCGGCGGGCGCGGCACACACACCGGCGGAGCGCACACCACTGGTGGCGGCGAATACACTACGGGCGGCGGACAATAAACGACGGGTGGCGGCGCACAAACTACGGGTGGTGGCGAACACACCACCGGCCCGGAGACGAACACGGGCAACGGCAGACCGATCGAGATGTTCCAACTAACGCCCGCTTGCGCCGAGGCTGCGGCCACACCAACAAGGGCGACCATGAGCAGTGTTTTAGTTTTCATATTTTTATTTGTTTGGTTGTGCCCGTTGAAGGGCGGTTTCAGTTACACCAGCACTAGACCACAACGGCAGGAATCCGGTTAATTGATAAAAAAGTGGCGACATTGATTGGCTCAATGTCGGGAAAATCGGGGGAATCGTTGCGCCCGCCCGATGAATGGTTGGGCAAGGAGAGCGCTTATCGAATTCATCAATGGTCTGAACAGATTTATCAATTAACCCACTTGCTTCAAGCTGGCTAAAGTGGCTGGATGAAAGAAAAAATATCGGAAACAAAATGGCGTTGGTGTCCGCTCTGGCTGGGGCTGGCGGCACTGACGATTATCTGCACGGGTTGTGAAACTTTTATTGATGGGATGTTGGATAGTCCGTGGGGTGATGACGGACGCAAGTCCTACGAACATTATTACGAGCACGGCGGGTGTGATCGTCAGACGGCGGCGAAGAAAGCAAATTTTGATGTGCTGTGGGATCGGGAGAGCGCACAGCATTGAACCAATACGGAATGCGGTTGCGGCAACGGGATTCCGAAAAAATTCAGGCGCGAAATTGTTGAATGCCGAGCGCGTTGGAAAACGGACGGCGGCTTAAACTTTGATGAAGGCTTTCAACTGCGTGTCTGTCCGCAGGATATGACTGGTAATCCAGGCGCTCGTCATGCGGTGCAAATTTTTGAAGGCTTCCAGACTGTAACCGTGCTGTTTGAATTCGGCATGAAAGCTGTTGAAGAATTCGATGAACGTGGCGTGTTGCCGTTGGTTCTCCACGTGCGCCGAACAACGATGGCATTCCATACATTGTTCTTCGAATCCGAAATGGGTTTTGGCGTATTGCTCCAGAAAGTCCACGAGGCTGATGGCAAAACTGATTTGTTGCGGCGTCGGGGCAGTGTGACCGAGCATATCTTCCAGCTTGTTGATGTGGAGAATCAGCATTTTGTGCTGGTCATCAATGGTTTTGCTGCCCGTCTCGAATTTCTCGTCCCAGTTAATCATAACGAAATCTTTAACCGTGGGTTTGTTAAATATTTCTAGCCCGCTGACACTGTTAGTTAATTTATACTCACTGTCAAGGCGGCTAATGACATATTTAAGTAACTAAAATGTGCATTACGTCGCCCGGCGCCGCCGCCAACACAGCAGTTTATTTTGGAGAGATATATTTATAGGAATATGTGCAAGATCGCGGCCGCGCTTAAACGGCTGGTTAAATCTACCGGTCAGTCTAGGCGGACATTCGGCGCAGCTAAGACTTTGAGGCGCGCGCGGAATGCCTCAACGATGTCGCTCAACCACGCATTTTGAAACCGTTTACGGACGGTCAGCGCGAAATATTTTTCCGCCAAACCCGGAACGCGTTGCATGAATTTGATTTCGCGCGATTGCAATTCTCGTTCGACCACGATTTTGGAGACCAGCGCCAAGCCTTCGCCCGACAAGGCAAGCAGACGCAACAGCGCCATGTCGTCCACCTCCGCATGCACGAATGGCTCGATGCCGGCGTTTGCCAGAATCAACTCGAAGTCCGCCCGCACATCGCTCTGGCGGCTGGGCAGGAAGAGCGGAACGTCTTTCAGGAACTTGGGGAACTTGCCCGGCGAGAGCTTGAGTTTTTTTCCGCCGACGAGAAACACAGGCACCTCGCCGAGCAGGTGGTTGAAGACGTTGTGTTCCTGATCGCTTCGCAGCGGGATGTTCGACAACACCAGGTCCAGTTTGTGTTCATGCAACTGCCGCGTGAGTTCGTCGAGCGCGCCAGCCACGACAACGACTTTCGTCAGCGTGTCGGCGAGAATCGGCTGGATGAAATCGAACTGCAAATTTTTTGAGAGTGGCCCAACCGCGCCAATGCGCAAAACGCGCTGACGGTTTTGGTCGGATTGCCGGAAACGCGTGATGAGTTCGTGGCCGGACGTAAAAATGGTTTCGGCGTGCTCCAACGCCACACGGCCCGCGTCGGTCAGGTGCAGCTCGCGACCGCGCCGGTCGAAGAGCGGCTGGCCGAGCCAATCCTCCAGTTCTGCGAGCTGTTCGCTCAAAGTGGACTGCGAGATTTTCAATTTCGCCGCCGCCCTGGTCATGCTGCGATGCCGCGCAATCATCCAAAAATGCCGCAGGTGGTGGTAGTTCAACCATTCCGGGTTCTCAAATGCCGAATTCATATCATCGGAATAACCGATAGACATAATAGAGACAATCTATTTATACGAAATAAAGCGGCCTGTTAAGCTTTTGTCGTTGTTGGGAAAAATATGACGAACGAACATCACCAAATCTTTACCGCCGCGCTGACCGCTGTCGGTCCGCTGGCGCTGATCGCCTTCGGCCTCCAGCCGGAAGCGTGGCTCAATCGAAACGGAATCCGCGCCGCCCGGACGGGCGCGGCCATTTCGCTCGCGGCATTCACCTCGGCATTGCTGGCCGTGGCGAGCTTGGTGCTTTTACAGGCTGCGGATGTTGAATGGCCGATTGTCGGCGATTTTCATCTGGGAATTTATTTTGACAACCTGTCCGCCGTGCTGCTGGTGCTGGTTTCCTTTTTGCTCGCGGTCATTGCCCGCTACTCCATCAACTATCTCGCCGGCGACTCGAACCAAGGCCGCTTTACCAAATGGCTGTGTCTCACCGGCGGCGCAGTGCTGACGATTGTGATCTCCGGCAACCTCATCCAGTTCGCGCTGGCATGGTGCGCGACGAGTCTGTGCCTGCACCAACTACTGCTGTTTTATCCCGGACGCCCCGGTGCGGTGTTGGCGGCGCGGAAAAAATTCATCATCAGCCGCCTCGGTGACGCCTGCATGATCGCCGTGATTGTGTTGGTTCACGATGTGTTTCATACTTGGAATTTCTCCGAATTATTCAATGCCGCAAAAAAACTGCACGAAGCCGGCACGCCAACCAACGGCGTTGAACTCAACGCCATTTGTTTCCTGCTGGTCGCGGGTGCGATGCTAAAATCTGCTCAGTTTCCATTTCATAGCTGGCTGCCCGATACAATGGAAACGCCGACACCCGTGTCCGCGCTGATGCACGCGGGCATCATCAACGCGGGCGGCTTTCTCATCATCCGACTGAACCCGCTCGTCACGCTGTCACCGGCGGCGCTGTCCACGCTGGCGCTGTTTGGCGCATTCACGGCGCTGTTCGCCTCGCTCGTCATGCTCACACACGCGAGCGTGAAGCGGTCGCTCGCATTTTCCACCGTCGCCCAAATGGGTTTCATGATGCTCGAATGCGGCCTCGGCGCGTTCGGCCTCGCGGTGCTGCACCTCGTGGCGCACGCGCTTTACAAGGCGCACGCATTTCTCGCGTCCGGCAGCATCGTGAGCCTGGCAAAAAGCGCCTGGACACCGACGGAAAAACCCAACGCGCATCCGCTCACACTCGCCGCCGCGTTCGCCACAGCCATCGCACTCGCGCTCGGTTGCGCGTGGATCTTCGGCGTGGATTACCGGCACGAACTCGCGCTCTTCACGCTTGGCTGCACCTTTGCGATGGCGCTGGCCTACGCGCTTTGGAATTTGTGGAGTCAATCGCTCAACCTCAAGCTCGCGGCGTTCGGCGGAATCTTCGGCGGAGGCATCGTAGCCGCGTATTTTGCGCTGCACAAAATCTTTGGCCGGCTCATCGGACAAAACGAGTGGGTCAATTCACAGCTCAATTCGTGGCCGGGAATCGCCCTCATCGCCACGCTGCTAACTCTGTTTTTGCTGGTGCTGGTAGTGCAGACGGAACTGCCCGCGTGGACTAATCGGCCTTTCTTTCAGGCGATTTATGTCCACGCACGGAATGGATTTTATTTCAACACGCTCGCCAACCGGTTCGTCGCCGCCGTCTGGCCGGTGAAAAAATCATCGCAATAAAATGAATGCAACCACTGAAACTGGAATCGCCGAAATGAACGATCAGATCCAAAACCTCGTCCAGTCCGCGTGCAAACGGATTCCGCCGCTGTGGACGTTGAAGAATTTTGTCGCCGTCAATCCGTTCGTGGGCTTGAGCGACCGGCATTTTCTCGCGGCGGCGAAACTGATGCAGCAGGTCGGCCATGGCGAAATGCTGGAGTCGGCTGATTTTTATCTCGACCAGATTTCCAACGGACGGATTCAGGAAAAAGATTTTCACGCAGCGGTGAAGCTGGCCGCGAAAAATCTGCCGGCAGACTGGTCAAAGGAAATAAATTTCGCCAATCTTGACGCGCTAAAAAATGCGCTCGCCACTTCCTCAACACAAAAACCAACGGCGCGCGTTTTGACCTTTGCCGATTTTGTGGACGCGCAAACCGGCAGCGGTTGGGCGGCGTTCGTGGTCGAAGAAATGTCCAAGTGGTGCTCTGCCTATTTCGACCAGGGCCAGTCATCGTGGCGGATGCCGTGGCGCAATCTCGGCCTGTTCGCCGCGTGGAAAGCGGCGGCGGAACTGGATGCCAACGCGGAGATGACCGGGCTGAAAAACTTCCGCGAATTCGTGGCCGAACTGCCCGACGACTATTTGGAATTCTCTGGAAATGCGCTCGGCAAACTGGGTGTGCCGGAAAACTTGCAGTCCGATTTTCTGCACCGACAACTGATGAGCGTTCCCGGCTGGAGCAGCTACGTCCAGTTTCTCGTGCGCGAAAAAGGAATGGCTGGTGAAGCCGATGACTCACTGGCGCAACTGCTCGCCATCCGGCTCGTCTATGATCTGGCGCTGCTGAACCAGTTTGGCGGCGAGAAAAACTTATCCGCATGGAAAAATACTTTTGGCAAGCTGGAACGGGAAAACGAAAATGTCGCGCCAGATTTAATCGCGCGTTATGTCGCGCAACTGGCTTTGGAACACGGTTATCAAACTGAATTGATCGCGAAGCTAAAAAATCATTCGCCCAAAGCCGTTGCTCCCGGACAAAAATCCTTGCAGGCGGTTTTCTGCATTGATGTTCGTTCGGAAATTTTCCGGCGCGCGCTGGAAGCGCAGTCGGATGACATCGAGACCATTGGCTTCGCGGGATTTTTCGGCATGACTATTGAGTATTTTAAATTTGGCCAGCCAGTCGGCGGCGCACAATGCCCGGTGCTGCTCACGCCAAAAATCAAAGTGCGCGAGTCGCTGCGCGGCACGGCTGCGGGCGGCGAGAGCGCGCTGCTGCGGCAAATAAATTTTCGCCAGACCGTCAACGGCGCGTGGAACGCGTTCAAGACCTCGGCCATCTCGTGTTTCTCGTTCGTCGAGACGGCGGGACTGTGGTTCGGCGTGAGGCTCGCGCAGGATTCGCTGGCACTGGGCGGGGCGGAATCCGCCTTCGCGGCGCGCGGCGGAAAGTTCGCGCCGAAAATTGAGCGCGAAGTTTGCTGCGCGGGAACGCACGGTCACGATTTGGAAACTGGCATCGCGCCCGCCGACCAAATTGCGCTGGCCGCCTTCGCGTTGAAAAACATGGGCTTGGTTTCCAACTTTGCAAAAGTAGTTTTGATCTGCGGTCACGGCAGCGCGACGGCGAATAATCACTACGGCTCGGCGCTGGATTGCGGCGCGTGCGGCGGCCACGCGGGCGACGCGAACGCACGCGTAGCGGCGGACATCCTCAACCAGCCCGCGGTGCGCGAAGGTTTGAAGGCGCAGGGGATTCACATTCCCGCCGAAACCGTTTTCATCGCCGGCCTGCACAACACGACTACGGATGAAGTTTTGATTTACGATGACAAAGAACTTTCGACAAGCCAGGCAACGGAGTTGGCAAAAATCAAATCATGGCTCGCCGCTGCATCCAAACAATCGCGGTGCGAACGCGCGGTGTCGCTCGGCCTCGGCGACGTGCCGGAGGCGGAGTTGGATGAAAAAGTTTTCTCGCGCAGCCGCGATTGGGCGCAGGTGCGGCCGGAATGGGGCTTGGCAAACAACGCGGCGTTCATCGCCGCGCCGCGCGAACGGACGCGCGGATTGAATCTCGGGGGCCGGACTTTTCTCCACAATTACGATGCGAAGCTCGACGCGGAAAAAGCTACACTGGAACTCATCATGGTCGCGCCGATGGTGGTGGCGAGCTGGATCAATTTGCAATACTACGGCTCGACGGTGAACAACCGGCTCTTCGGCAGCGGCAACAAAGTGCTGCACAATGTTGTCGGCACGTTTGGCGTGTGGCAGGGCAACGGCGG
>Ga0214164_1000905_pt1 | contig 18238 bp, 12 predicted proteins | sample TroBogepilimnion_13_FD_153003 | JGI IMG/M metagenome (GOLD analysis project Ga0214164, IMG submission 153003) | Freshwater microbial communities from Trout Bog Lake, WI - Practice 03JUN2009 epilimnion v4 | ecosystem: Environmental > Aquatic > Freshwater > Lake > Epilimnion/Euphotic zone ...
GACTTTGACCAATGCAATAAGTTCTCCAATAAATCTAAGGTCGTATTTACCCCTTTGTTGAGTTGCGGAACAACCATCTGAAACTTTTCTTGCGATAAAGACCCCTTTGCCAGCAATGCCAGAATCCCTTTCAGATTAACAAGCGGACTCCTTAAATCGTGGGAAACAATGGAAAACAAACGATCCTTAATGCTGCTCAATTCCCTGATATTCTCTGCCTGCAAGGATATCTGTTCATTCTTTCGAATCAGTTCCTGGTTTGAAGCTTTGAATTTATTGCTAGAGTAATAAAACAAAAGCGCAATGCAAATCACCATCAACAGAACTAAAGTAATGATGATAATTGTAAAACGATCACTCTTCAGAACGGCATCTTTCTTCAGGTCTTTTGCTATTATCTCAGCTAATTCTTCATCCCTCTTCACATTTTCATACGCTTGCAGGATATTTAAATTAAGCGAAGTTTCTAGTTTCAGCTTCGCGTCTATATAAAGGGTTTTGTATTTTAATGCTTCGGCAAACTTGCTTTCCTTTTCCAGCAATTGACTGTAAATGTCATACGCATTAATCAGGTTCTCCTTAAAGTCTGTTTCTTCGGCAAGCTTTAGCCCTTTTTGTACGTACATTGTTGCATTGGAGAAATCGTTGGCGGCCAAACTTATTTTAGCCATAACAAGGTATTCAGCAGCCAGCGCATACAGATTATTGGCTGGTTCGGAGATGGCAATCCCTTTGAATGCATATTCTTTTGCTAAATCATACTCTTTTTTCAGGTAATACGATTCGGCATAGTTTGTATAGATGTAGTCTAATAAATAATTGTTTTGCAACAAACTAACCTTCTCCGCTAGCTTAAGATGAAAAATGGCACTATCGGGATGATCCGTTTTAAAATAGGCATCAGAAAGCGCGATATAACTGATGCAGATTGATAGGGAGTCTTTTGTTTTAGAAAAGAATTCCAGGCACTGTTCATAGTACTTTATTGATAAACTATAATGTCCTATTTCATTGTAGCATACTCCCAAATTCATCTTAGCCATTCCAAGGTCTTTAGGATTATTAATTTGGGTAGCTACTTTAATGTTTTCATCGATATACCCGATTGCCTCAGCTATTTTACCAATCTGCTCATATCCTTGACTTAGTAAACACAACAAAGCGCTTTGCCTTTTTTTATCATCAATTTTCTTAGCAATTTTCAGTGCAGCTTCGGCGTAATCGACTAATCTTTTAGAATCAGCATCAATCAAGAAACCAGAATTATCGAGTAAGACGTCAATCTTTGCAGTATCAATCTTGCATTTATTATATTGGTTCAGTACACTATCCACTTTTCTAATCTGTGCCAGCGATGTACTTGCTGCAAGGAAAAAGAAAAGGCAAGACAGCAACCCTGATTTCATTTTTAATAAATGCTCAATCAACAGAAAAGAGATAAAATTGAGAGATTGTTTCCGCAATTTCTTGATAAAAACTTCCAAAGATTATTATTTTACGGGCGAGTAATTTTATTTGGACAAATGTATAGGTTTCTAATATAAATCTTATGAGTGCTTTTAATCAAATTATATTAAACAATTTCCAAATAAAAGATGCGGACAGGGATAAGCCCTGAGTTCAAAACGATGAAAGCAGGATGTAACCAACCCATCAATGAAAGTGTGGCAAGGGAATTATTTACTGACTAAGCATTGTAACATCTCAATTCTTTCTAAGTAATTTGCCAAAAAAGTCATAGCCCACACGCACAATCAGCAAATTGCTACTCTCCTACAAAACTTTTTCGGTGAATTCTTTTTTATTTTTTCACTTTTTAGAAGCCTTCTATTCAACTCATTACATCCCTATACAATACAATTCATGACAATTCCATGACAAAACTGATAAGAGTCATATTTCTTCGTGACGCATGTTAATCTATCTGGTGTCTTGTAGTTTGAATATTTGTTCTATAAATAATAATTTTTATTAAACAAATTTTACTGTATGAAAAGTTATTCACTCCTGTATGTTTTCTTAGTTATTACGACTTTTTTGGCTTACTGCACCAAGAAAGATCAAGTTGTTAGCAGTTCTTCCGGCAGCTCCAGTACTTTAAATGCCTACAAAACATCGACGGCGCCATTAATTGATGCGACACAATCTCAAGCAATTTGGAATAATGCAACAGCATTAGCAGTAACTCCCACTGTACCCGATCCTGGAAATGGGTTGTTCATGGGTTATTGGGGTGAACAATATCCTGCCACTATTCAGGCAATGTATGACAACACTTTCCTTTATTTGAAAGTGCAATGGGCAGACTCTACAAATGTACTAGAGCCACAACCATGGGTTTTTGATCCAGTAGCACATTCATGGTCACAAAGGTCAAACTCGAAGCTTTTTGATGCAAATGGAAATCTAACTAAACGTTCCATGGGATTAGACCAATTGGCATTTCAATGGAATATAGATAACTCTACACAAAACTTCGCCACTCAAACTTGTTATGCCTCTTGCCATGTGTTTTCCCCATATAGAAATTATGCAGGAGTATATAATGCCAATCTAGATGGAAATCACTATACTAATGGTGCAAATGAGAAGGTAGATTTGTGGTGGGCTAAATTAAATAAAGACATTTCACTAACAAATCAAATGGATGACTGGTATATTGATGATGCTGGTGGACCAAGTGCTACAGATTCTGTAGGTGGAAATGGAAATGGTCGTCATGCTGATGGTCAGGTAAAACCTTCCCCATTCTCAACTACTTATATATTGCCTGCTACCAAAAAAGCAGCAGCATCTAATTATAGTGGTCCTTATTCAAATTCTCAAACTTTGTCTTATACTTTAGCATCAGGAACAAAAGTTTCTGTAAAAGTTCCATTGTATATAGAAATTGGTTCTACAAAACCATACTATCCTTCAACTGATATTGGAGGGGCTGCAGTAAAAGTAACCGGAGTTGACTCAATGGGAGTACTTACTTTGGCAAATAGTCAGACACTTGACCCTAATGCAGATGCAGCGTCTTATGCAGATGATCCAGGCATTGGTAGAAATGTGGGAGCAAAATGCTTTCCTGGTTTTATCTCTCAACCATATATTATCGGATCTGAAAGAGATGATATTAATGGTTCAGCATATTATGATGGAACAAAATGGACTGTTATCATCAAACGCAAATTAAAAACTAGTGATGTTTTAAAACAAGATGCTGACTTTACTGATCTAACTGACAGACCATTTGGTATGGCAATCTGGAACACCGCAAATAATCAACATGGAATCCAACCTAATCTGCTTTTACATTTTCAACAATAGTAGCAGCATCTTTTTCACTAAAAAAATATTATTTTATGTTCAAGAAAAAGATAACGATACTGTCAGGAATTATTGCGATTCTACTGATTGTAATGTTTGGTTGTTCAAAAACAGCAACGTATGTAGTTAACCCAGGTAGTGAAATAACACAGACTTTGAGTTTTGCTAAAGATATAACACCTGTTTTGACAGCAAATTGTGCATTGAGTGGTTGTCATGTAACTGGAGGTCATGTGCCTAATTTGACAGCAGGCAATGCATATACTTCATTAACGAGTGGAGGATATGTTAAAGCGAATGATCCTGATAATAGTGTAATAATGCTTTGGCTAACGGGTAAAAAAAGCCCTGTAATGCCACTTGGTGCGGGACCTAATTCACAAATAAACGCAAAGATTTATGCTTGGATAAATCAAGGTGCTCAAAACAATTAAATCATTAAAAATGAAAAGAGTTAAATATTATCTATCTACGGTTCAAATCAAACTTGCCGTACTCTTATTCCTTTGCTTTTCGATAGGGATGACTGAATTGAAAGCACAGGATTCAACAAATACTGCTCCTGTTGCAAAAAAGAAGCAATTTGTTAAAAATACATTCAATGGAAATCTATTAATAGACAACCAGTCGGTAATGGTACCCATCAAAGGAACATTTGAGTTCTATATTCAACACAGGTTCGGTACAGTTTCTAATGGCACTACAGATTTGTTTGGAATATATTCCGGTGCTAATATGCGCTTATCTGCAAGCTATGTACCCGTTAAGAACCTTCAATTAGGTTTTGGTTCAACAAATGACAGAATGCAAGTTGATGGAAATTTAAAATATTCCATTCTAAAGCAAACAAAGGATAAAAAAATACCTGTAAGCGTTACATTCTATGGTGATGCAGCAATGGATACAAGGGCAAAAAATAGCTCATTGCCTATAGTAACCACATCCGACAGGTTTAGTTTTTTCAGTCAATTGATTATTGCCAGTAAAGTGTGTGATTTCTTTTCCCTGCAAGTTTCTCCAAGTATCTCTTACTACAACAATGTCCCAGCTTATACGGATGACAAAGGAAATGTACAGCCAGCAATGGAAAATCAACACGTGGCAATAAGTGTTGGAGGCAAAATAAGATTGTCTGAAGGCATGTCCTTATTGTTGAATTATGATCAACCGTTAACGCAACACCCTATGTACAATCCCCATCCCAACCTAAGTGCAGCATTAGACTTTAATACTAGTGGACACGACTTCCAGATCACTTTTGGCAACTATGGTTACTTGCTACAACAAGATAACAATGTATTGAATCAGAATGATTTTACAAAAGGACAGTATTGTATAGGGTTTAATATTTCTAGACTCTGGAACTTCTAAAATAATTATGAGTTATGAATGATAAGTTATGAGTACTCTAACCGATTACAACTCATCATTCATAACTCATAACTCATAACTTTTTTTTCACCTCAAATAAACATTCATTATGAAAAGTAGGATTCTTCAAGTTGGTGCAGTGGTCGCTGTAGCAGTGGTTTGTGCAAGTTTTACACTTTTACAAACAAAGCCTTGGACTGTACCAGACAAGGCAGCAAAGATAGCAAATGCTGTAAAAACAAGTGCCGCTTCTGTATCGGAAGGGAAAGCATTGTGGTCTCAACACTGTTCTTCCTGTCATGGAAAAGCTGGGTTAGGTGATGGTAGCAAAGCGGCTCAGTTAAAAACAACACCGCCAGATTTCACAAAGGCATCTTTTCAAGGTCAATCAGATGGATCTTTATTTTACAAAGTATCTGAAGGAAGAGATGACATGCCAAGTTTTAAAAAGAAATTACCCGAAGCAGAGGATATCTGGAATCTGGTTAATTTCATGAGAACACTTAAAAAATAGTTGTTTCAGTCATAGTTGTTTATTATAAAACCGCCGTATTCTTATGGTAGTTTTCAGGTTGCTGTTACAGTCATAAAAATATTGGTTGTCTGGGCTAGACAACCAATATTCAACAGCCACTTTTACTGAACGATTACACTCGCCTTAATGAATTAATATTTACCGCATTAATAAATTTCTATCATGGAAAATTCACCAGTTGAATCGACTCGAAACATCAGACGAAAAATATTACTGGGCAGTATTGGTGTATTGGCAATGTTTCCCTTCTTGAAATTTATTTCTCTCAATAAAGACAAGAAAGTAATCAGTTGTACACCCGACAAACCAGAAACAATGAAACTTCTAACTCAGGACGGAAGATTAGTGGAAGTGGAAATATCCAAAACAAGTACTACCAAAGAACAATTATCTAACGAACAACTAATGGGTTGGGTAAAACGGTAACAATTAAAAACAACTTTTAATGGAAACAAAAGATAATTCGAGACGCGAGTTTATTGCCGCAGGCTTGCTAGCAGGTTTAGCTTTGGCTGGATGTTCTGCAAAAAAGAATCCCTTCGAACCTGACACCCTTGAGGAAGTGAAACCCTCTGGCGAAATGGTAAAACTTCTTTCTGTCGATGGAAAGGTTATAGAGGTTGATAAAGCTTTTTTAAAGCCTGTTCCCGAGTTACCAGCCATACCCAACGATATTGCGAGAAAAGGTATTGCAGGTAAGAAGTTTGTAATGGTCATTGATCTTTCTAGGTGTAAGAGCCTAAAGAAATGCCAGGCGGCGTGTAACCACATGCACCATATACATCCCGGTCAAAACTGGATAAAGGTTTACCCAATGCAGGATGCTGAACATACCGCCCCTTATTGGGAACCCACAACTTGTATGCACTGCGACGAACCGCCTTGTGTAAAGGTTTGCCCAGTAGATGCTACTTTTAAAAGACAAGATGGTATTGTATTAATAGACAGCGACAGGTGTATTGGCTGTAGGTTTTGCATGGCTGCCTGCCCTTATTCAAGCCGTGTGTTTAACTGGGAGGATCCTGGTGTGCCAGAAGATATTGCTAAGCAACCTTATTCGTGCGAGACTAGTGTCCCGCAAAAGAAAGGAACAGTAGGCAAGTGCGATTTCTGTCCTGACATGGCTCGTAAAGGCGAACTTCCGCACTGCGTTTCTGCTTGTCCCAACGGTGTATTTGCCTTTGGCGATATGAATGAAGATACCGTAACAAATGGCTCTGAAACCTTCCGTTTCAGCGATTTAATCAGGGATAAAGCAGGGTACAGATTGATGGAAGATCTTGGAACTAAACCTAGTGTTTACTATCTACCACCGGTTAATAGAAATTTCCCTTTTGAGAATAATGAAGGAAAGGAAGAGGGAAAACATAGTTAACCATTAAATTATTAATTGTGAAAGACAGTGCAATTCAAAAAATAACAGAAGACCTCTTGCCGCAAAAGTTTGGCAAGCAGGGGAAGATATGGGTAGCGTTTTTATCGGTACTCTGTATCATCGGGTTCATCGCTTATTGTCGCCAGCTATCCAAAGGATTGGTGGTAACTGGAATGAGAGATTATGTTTCTTGGGGAATCTACATCTCAAACTTTGTATTTTTCGTTGCCATCAGTCTGGTAGGGTCGTTGATTACAGCAGTGTTAAGGTTGACCAATGCCGAATGGAGTACGCCATTAACAAGGATTGCGGAAATAATTGCGGTTTCTGCCATCACTTTTGCTTCGCTAATTATCATTGTAGATATGGGTCGCCCAGATAGGTTTTATAACCTGTTTATTCATGGACGTTTACAATCACCAATCATCTGGGACGTAATTGTTATAACAACCTATTTCTTTATCAGTCTATTACTGCTTTATTTTCCTTTACTTCCCGATCTGCAAATCTTATTGAGATTCAAAGAAAGAACCAACAAACGTTTATATTGGCTATATGGTTTCTTAGGTTCCTTTTGGAAAGATACCCCACAACAGATCAAGATAAGCCGTCGTGCTGTAAATATCTTGTCTATCACTATTATACCCGTAGCGTTTTCTATTCACACCGTAACGTCTTGGTTGTTTGCAACTACCTATCGTCCCGGTTGGGATAGTACAAACTTTGGGGCATACTTCATTTCAGGTGCTTTTTTAGTAGGAGCAGGTGCTGTTATTGTTGCCATGTATGTTTTCAGATCTCATTACAACCTAGAAAGGTATATCACCTATAGCCACTTTGATAAGATGGGAAAAATATTAGTAATGCTTGCTTTGTTGTATCTCTACTTCAATGTAAATGAGTTTTTAGTTCCTGCTTTCAAAATGAAAAAATCGGAGGAAGATCATTTGATGGGATTGTTTACCGGCGAATTTGCCCCTGTATTCTGGTTTGCTATCTGTACGGCAATGATTATCCCGATACTGATTTTGGTTAATAGAAAGGGTAGACGCCCACTACCTGCATTCATAGCCGGACTATTGGTAGTGGTTGGTTCATGGTTTAAAAGGTATCTGATTGTAACACCCACCTTATTGCATCCGTTCCTTCCCATGCACGATGTACCCGAAAGTTATAAACATTACTTTCCTACTTGGGAAGAGTGGGCAATAGCAATAGGCTCACTAGCTGGAGCGATGCTCATTATTACCATTTTTGCACGAATATTCCCTATCATCCCTATTCACGAAACAATTACAGAAACGGAACAACATGAAAAAGAATAGTTACAAATCGATACTCATAGCTTTACTACTATTGGGTATGATGGCTACTGCTGCGATAGCGCAGGATGGAGATAAAAAAGACTTGATGTTGAGTGCCAGTTATTTTAATAGTAACAATCAGACTCAATATCTCGTGGCACATACCAAGTGCAAGATAGATGGCAAGTTCCTCCCTATACCAGCCATTGAAGTAAGTTTTTATATAACAAACGATTCTGCTGAATCGCATCTGCTAGGCAAGGCAGTAACCAACGATAAAGGCGAAGCTCCTTTGATGATTCCTGCCTCTGCACAAAGTGAATGGGTGAAATCGGTAAAACAAACCTTTGTAGTAGTTTCTAAAGCCACCAAAGTATTCGATCAGACGAAAGCGTCTACAGATGTGGTGAAAGCGAAACTGAAGATTGACACAACCGCTGATAAGAAAATAAATGTGATGGTCTTGGAACTGAAAGATACTGGCTGGACACCAGTTAAAGGGGTTGACCTAAAAGTAGCAATCAAAAGGATGGGAGGGGATCTAAATGTAGGTGAGACCCAAACCTACACCACTGATTCTACAGGATCTATTTCAGCAGACTTTAAAAGAGATTCTTTGCCAGGAGACCTGAATGGCAATCTGACTTTAATTGCCAAAGTAGAAGACAATGACACATACGGGAATCTAACTGTAGAAGAGCTGGTGCCTTGGGGGGCTAAAATGGAATATGTATCTAAGTTTGATAGAAGAACTTTGTTTGCAAGAAGAGGTCATTCACCAATATGGCTAGAGTTATTGGCATATTCTATTATTGGCGTTGTGTGGATTATTTTAGTTTACCTAGTAGGACAAATAAGAAAGATAAAAACATTAGGCATGGAATAACCTTATATAGTGTTCAGTTAGATTGACTATTTTAATTGAATAAAGATTGAATGCCGACGCCAACGTTGAGTAAGCAAATCTACATGGGTATATGGAGTAAGTGAGAAAATAAAAGAGCAGTTGTTACTAATTGGTGACAACCGCTCTTTTGTTTTATTATCACATCTTCTGTATTTATGTGCTGACCATGGCTGTATAATAGACCTATTTTAATTATTTGACCTGATGGTATCTTAAGTGAGAATTACTACCTAACAAACGTAAAGCATTATTAAATTACGGGAGTAACATATCGAATCGGACCTTTCCTTAATGGTTTTTTTTAAGATAGTTGTCCGTTTACCAATAGCCTTTGAATCTCGAATCTGACCTCTCACGCCGCATGATCTAACAGTTACCACAACTAGCTAAAGTAAGAATACTTTTAATGATCTTCTTCCTACCTTACTTGTTTTGATGTATTAACTATTTAGCGAGAACCAATATCACTGTTTCATAAACCAATTGTCCACTAGTAGCATCCCTGACAACTATCTGATAATTACCATTTGCCAACAGATTGCTAGATTTTAAAGAGTAGGTGCCATTGCCACCCGTATGCGTGATGGTTTGCTCGTCCACACGTTGCCCGATGGCATTATATATATCCACTAAATATTTACCTGTCTCAACATTGCTCAACTGCACATTAATTACTTTTCCTCTCAATGGATTCGGATAGATCGAATACGTTGTAAGATGCGCATTGCTGGTTATTAGCTTTATAACGCTACTATATGAACTGGCACCCAATGCATCAACCGACCTGATGCGGTAATAGTTCACCGCCGAAGACTTAGTATCCACAAAAGAATAACTACTTGCTGGCAAATGATTACTAGCCTGTTCGCCTATCTTAATGAAATTAATTCCGTCTACAGACCTTTCAATTTCAAATACTTTAACCGCTTCACTCCCATTTACCTCCCAATCAATGACAGCCTGCGCACGGATGTAGTTTGCCTGGACTGTTACAAAATGAATCGGCAATGGATTGTATAAGGTGTAAGTATTTGTAACAGTCTTACCAGCAGTATCCCCCGTAGGCAATTGTACATTGATAAAAGTTGAATCGCCATTGATAGTTGCATTAGTGCCCGTAAGCTTTGAGGAGATTGTCAACCCAAGTGAATCCAACAACTGTGTAGGATCTGCAACAGAAATAGCATAACCACTAGCTTGCTGCTGAATCAACAACAACGCAGGCTTATTGGATCGTACATAAAACTTATTGGTAGTATCCAGTAACGCTCCTCCCGCAACATAAAATGCCACTGCATATACCTTGGCACTGTCATCATAAAACGCTTGAAAACCCGAGTTATTGGCAATCTTTTTTAATGGACAGTTAGTAGCCCAACTTGCAAAACCACTAACACTCTTGTAGGGAGCAACTATATATTCGTAGGTACTTGCCGTTGGTAATGCACCGTGATTAACCCATAAACTAAAGATGGTATTGGATACCGCAGTGGCCGATTGAGCAGAGTTGATACTACTCCAGGAACCAGTCTGAACTTTATTGGCTATCGTAATATTGCCATTATTTGGGAAAAGATACCCCACATTGTTATGGTGTATCCACGTAACATTTGAAGAAGTAACCTGCTGTGTGGTAAACGCCGACTGACTACCAGCACTATCTACAGTTATCGTTCCAGAGGACATACATTGGTTTACACTCGTTACGATATTCCTGCCCACTTTAGTAGATTTAATAGCTGCCCCCATACAATACATCCCATCGGGCGTAAAGAAGTAAGCTTTCTTGCCTGAAACTGAATCCCATGTAAATGCATCTGCCGACAAACCATAAACGCCATTGGATACGCCACCTGCAACAGAAGTAGTTGTCTTGAAGCCATTAGCAGGCATTTTAGTATAGTTGGCGTTAGGGTCATTAGCACCTGTTGTTCCAGGTACTCTTGTCCAGTCCCAAACAGGTATTGCATTCTGACATTCATCGCCATTAACCATGATATTGGTACTACCCCAAGGCATGTATTTGGCCTTAAGGTTTTCGCCATTTAACGACTCAGATGCTATTGTTCTTTTGGAAGGAGTCTTTACAGAAAGATAAAAGTTTGTACCATGGTGCGTCATGAAATCAGACTTAAAGAATTGTTTGTTGCCGGGCGATTGAAAGGAAACATTCCCACCATTAGCAAACTTATAATAGTTGTTCAATTCAGTCGTACGATATCCAACATTCAGACCTATCAGGTAATTAAGGCAATTACTTCGGATACCACTCGCTACCAATCCTCCACTCCTTGAAATACCCCTTCCAATCGCATCAAAATCGGCTGTGTTCTTTTGTTGCATCCACTGCTGACCATCCAATACAAAGTCTATCAAGGTTTTGATATTAGCGGTTGACGTAGCATAAGCTGTGTTTCTGGCGTAATAAGCAAAAAAGGAGACGCCACCCAAAAACGCAGTTCCATATCCCCAATTATATAACTGCGAACCGTGCATATAGTAGCTATTATCTACCTTCATTCCTAGTCCTGTTCCAGGAAATATCATGATACTGGCAAAGGCAGTATCGAAGTCTCTCCTCAATTCATCAGTACTATCTTTCACACACGCCTTAAACATGGATGTTTCTAGATTCAGCGTCTGATTAGATCCTTGTACAGCTTCATTTGCTTGAGGGACGTAAATAGCCGCAGATACATCGTAATAGTTCAGCCCCTGATCGGCAAGTGAATACAATGTATCCTTGCTGAATCCATAGGCATTACCCGTTTTCATCGCCATTAAGCTTTTACCATATACAGTTGGTCCAGCAATATCATTCTCATACCAATTGTTTGAAACAGGCGCTTGCACATTCCAGAAGTTAAACGCAGCATATATCTTAGTTTTTGTAGCGGCATTGTGATAGAAACTGCTCTTAGTTGAATTATAAGAAATACAGATAGCCAATAGCCTGTTCAGGTGGACAATAGGCAACCAATTGGTCAGGGATTTGTCTGCATAGTTAACATCATTCCAACTACCATCTGCCTGCATGCTATCCAGATAGGTCTTGATTGTAGCATCAGGCGTTGTAGAAGCAGTAAGGACATAATTCCTGAAACGAGCCGTTATTGTATCTGTATCAGCCTGTGTTTGCGCAGAAGCACTACAAACTATCAGCAAATACAAAACAGCAATAGTTACTAAACGGCGGGTGTATATTTTATTGAACATATTAACTAGATACTCTTTTTATCCTAAATGTGACTAATCTTCAAACTTATTTTCGCTATTCTTCCTTTTAAACAAAGCAACACTGATTGAATTCTACAACTATTGCGCACTGAAAGTCACACGCCATTCAGTCTGTTCATTGGGCGCAACAACTACATCAAACCCTGTCAACTGAACCCCATCATTTTGTCTCTCATAAGTAGTAGTTGGTGTTGCTGGTGTAGAAAACGTACTTGCTTTACCTGCATAAGTCAATCGTACATAAACATCTTTCTGATGCTGTGACAGCTTGATGGTATAATCATCAATAATCGTAACAGTTGCGGGCGTAACCAATGTCCAACGCACACTGGTAGACTTATCTGTGTTCTTAACCTCATCTTTCACTACTACCTTTTCTTTGTTTACAATAGCCACCGTCCTGATAACTGAAGACAAAGCAGGGGTATATAAGGTAGTTAAATTGGCAGTTGCACTCAAAGAATCAAGGGCATCATTAGAGGAGGTAATGGCAGCGTAGCCTTTTACATTTTGTAAAGCCCCATCCACAGTAAGTGTATTGTGATGATAGTTACTATGTCGGAATACCTGCCAACGAGGACTATTTTGTTTGTTATTGAACAGGTCAACTCCTTGCGCCTCAATGGCAGTATAGTTTTCCATACCCAGATCCATTGCCCAACGCTCTCCCAACGCATCAATCACAAAAGAACCTACATCCATGTGTGCATGATTGGTTGATGGTGAACCTCCCTTCAATCCAACAAAAATATCATTGGGTTTATCCCATGAAGTACGCATCAAAGCAACGGGTGTATGCCCCTGCCCTATCCACAAATGATTGGTAGGCTTGGTAATTGTAGAAAACTGAATGTCCTTTGCCCATAATAAAAGGGCGGGCATGAACCTATCCTTTGCCAAAGAAGCAGGATTGCACATCTTCAGGAAAATCTGCTGACTGTAAAGGGTGGTATTGTCTTTATTTTTATCCTGAAACCAAAACATAGCAGGTGCAACAGTCCTGATTGAATTACCCGCATCGGAGTAATTGAAGCTTTCTCCTTTAGGTCCTGTCATATTCAGCATATAAGTACTAGTTTGCAGAAAGCCCTTAAACTTAGCGAGTCCAAAGTCCTGACCAAAAGCCTTTTCAATAGCTGTTAGAAAAAGTGTATTGTAAGTGGTACCATATTCCCAATAACCATAGCCTTCCTGATAAGCACCATCAGGTGCATATTCCTTCATTGCCAGTTGAATGGCATCAATACTCCGATTGATAATCTTATTTGCTAATGAGGGATCCGATTCATACACTGCCAGTGCCCCCAAAGTCATCCCTGTATTGCATACCTGATTCCAGTTATTAGTCCCACGCAACCACGATTTGCATTTAACCGTATCCAATGAAGGTGTTAAACCCAACCCGATGATCGCATTGGCAATACTTTTCCTGGATGCATCCGACAGAGAAGGATACAGCCAATCATAACCAATGGCCATCCCTGTCGTCATCTCCGCAACATCCAGATAATGGGATGGATTCCAATCGTTGAAGGCTGCCACAGCTAACATTTCTCTCTCAGCCCGTTCAGCATATTGTGCTTCTCCAGTCATTCTATAGGCATAGGAAAGGAAGAAGATTCTACGAAGAAACTCTCTCGATTGACTCAACAGCCGCCTTCCTTCCAGCTTATGTTCTACAAAGGATTTAGTAAGGATATGTTTACTTTCATTGATGATTGCCTCATGAACCTTCATTTTCAAGGGTTCATTCTGAGTTGATTGCCTGATACCCTCTTCCTCTCCCTTCAAAAGCAAAAGTCTGGGATGTGCCTGTGGCTGATAATCAGTAGAAACATACTTTTCCTGCGCCTTAGCAAAAGACACTAACAATAGTATCATAACAAATGATACCATCCCTCCAAGTAACCCTCTTCTATTGTTGTATTTATGTTTCATGTGCATCCGTTGTATTGTAAATTACAGGCAAGATTAAGCTATTTCAAACTAGTTGATACCATTACCAAACTTAGTTTGCTGCTGCTCCACTTCTTTTACTTTCATCTGATTCAATTCTTGCCTCAACCTTTCATTCTCTTTTTCCAATTCAGACTTATTATACTGATGTTCTTCTTGCTTAATTACTTGTTTATTCATCACGTCCACTTCTTTCTGACTAAAAATGGAAGGCACCGCATTGTTGGTACTATTAATAATCAACTCACCACTGACGGGGCGTTGAACACCTCCAAAAGCAACACTTGCTGTAACCTTAATGGCCCCTGCTGTTGTAGTGGATTGCACCAGAACGGGTGCAGTACCCCATTGCAACTGCCTTGGATTGAGTCCTTGACCCGAACCACCCAACAGACGCCCCTCTCCTTCAATCTCGAACTTAACAATATCATTAGACAACCGTTGAATCGTCCCATTTGCATCAGCAATACCAGCTATTACCGTAACAAAGTCGGAACCATTGGCAATAAGGTCAACCCCTTCATTATCCAGCCAAAGCACAAGCTTTTCGGAACGTTGTGCAGGTACAACCTTTTGGGTCGCTACTACTTTACCATCCATCAATCCCTCTGCCAGCAAGTACACATCATCTTGCTTCTTGGCTCTTGCCAATGCCTTACATTTCATGAAATCAAAAACATTGTTGAATGTAATGACGGGCGAAGGCATCCCTCCCTTTTTCAAGTCCTTTTTATAAATTCTTTGCTCACCACCCTTCAAAAATGTCAACCGCACCTCGTCACAATTGGAGTAAACAGTAACATCTTTGGGAGAGAAGGGCGTCATCGCATTCGCTATAAATACCATCGGTCCCGTTTCCGCAATCAGATTACTCTTTTGAACTGGACGTTGCGACTGAAACATATAATAGGAATATTTTGGCTGACGAAACGCATCCATAAACCCACCGAGGAACGGCACAGGATGGTAGCCTCGCTGACAATCAAAAGAATGCCAGAAACAACCGCCCACAATCTGACGAGCATCTTTGTAGATGTCATCCAAGCAAAGGAAATCATAGTCGGGACGGCCATAATGTTTTGCCTGCAACAACATCGGCACTTCGCCCCATCCCCTGTTTACCCTGCTATCAGAGTTTTGTGCACTCCAGTCATCTACATTGTCTCCCCACTCCCTGATAAAATAGGTCTTAGATGGATTTAAATCTTTTCTCGGACGAAGTAATAAAGAATAATAGTCTGCTCCATCTGAACCATCATCGCAAGCAGAAGTACTATATGGGTAAGGATATTCCTCATCCACCGTAGCTTTTGCATTCTTGGCAAAAGTTGCTGGATAAGACGTTTCATTCAACACAGGTTCCCAGAAAAACAAGGAAGCATGGTTTCTATTCTGACGAACGAGGTTACGGATGTCCTGATAAACACGTTTACTAAACAGCGAATCATTGTTCCAGAATTGCCAACCGGCAGTACTACCCAAACAAAACAATCCCAGCTCATCGCAAGCATCCATAAACGCAGGGTCTTGTGGATAATGGCAACGGATTACCTTCAAACCAGCATCACGCAACTTCTTAGCATCTTTCCAATGGGTGCTGTTAGACAGCGCATTGCCCACCACCGCAAAGTCCTGGTGGCGGTTTGTACCAATCAGCTTATCCTTGTAAGGCTTTCCATTTAACCAAAGCCCATCTGTCTGCTTAAATTCGATACTCCTGATGCCAATTCGTTGCATATAGCCATCTACCACCTTTCCGCCGGCATCTTTTACCCTAACAATCAGTTGATATAAGTAAGGAGATTCAGGACTCCAAAGGTTTGGGTTCTTAAGTTCAAATTGACTGATAGCACTTGTTGCATTTCCTGCCCGGATAGCTATTTTGTCAGACAAAGTTTTGATAATTGTCCCGTCACTTTGCAGTAGTTCATAACTGACAGTACCTTTAAAGTCAGTGCCCTGTTCATTTCGTACATGAAGTTTCAAATTAACGGTGGCACTTGCTTCGGATACTTTATCATACGAAACAAATAGCCCCCCTCCCGCAACTTCATTCTCATAATTTGGATCAGTGATGAAAACATTGTTGTGAACCACCAGCCAACTATCCCGATAGATACCTCCAAAATAACAGAAGTCCAATAGATTCTGAGGCTTTCCCGGTAGATAAAGCGGGTCGTTGCTATTGTCAGCCCTCACGGCAATCACATTGTCCTCACCCCATTTAAGATTGTTGGAAACATCGGCAATAACGGGCAGGTAACCTCCAAAATGTTCCGCTACCAGTTGTCCGTTCACCCACACTTTGCATTTACCCATGATGGCTTCGAAGTGAAGAAAGAGTTTCTTGCCCTTCAGTGCCTCATCGGGTGTGAAGTGTTTACGATACCAGGCGGGGCCTTGATAGTTTACGCCGCCACTAGCATCCACAGGCAGATATTCTAGTCCGTGCGGCAAGGAAACAACCTGCCATTTGCTATCATCAAATGTTGTTGATTCCGCATTGGCAACATCTTTCTTCACAAAACGCCAAGCAATGTTCATGGAGTAAGCAGTTCTGCCAGAACCATCTAAGGCAAAGAAGCCTGCCGTTGAGAATTTGGGCTGATAGGTTGCATTTGCAGAGAATACCAAGCAAAGCATATAGAGCAGCATCCAATTTTTAAGCGTGTTCATTCTCATTAAATCAATTTATCAATCGTTTATTTTATCACTATCACCAATCTGGTTACTATATGATACAATTTCTACTTCTACAAAGCGTCTTGATAATGCCTTAGAATCAAAATCTATCAAACCATTCACAAACAACATACCCACAAGCAACCGTGCCACTCAATCCTTTTCCTTGCACGTAGCAACCCTACTCTTCTCTTATTTCTACAAAGCGTGATCTCCCCGCACATCTTCCCCGTTCCAGATCCTTTTCTCCGTCCAATCAACAGGAGCGCCAGACCAAAACTCATCCGTATCGGGCAACCCTAGCGGAAGGAAGATGTTTGAACAGATGTACAAGCTTCCAGTATTATTATACACATCCGCAAGATCGGGTTGCGAGCCACAGATGCCAATATTCAACCAGCCATCTTTGGTGTAAGTACCCGGTGCCAGCATTGTCTTTTTTAGTACGGCAGTCAAGGCACACCTTATCTGCGCAGGCTTCAACTGCTCCGGCAATTGCTTTCTTAACGCCATATCTGCTAAGTGCTGAAACGCAGCACCTCTATAAACAATAGATCTTCCTGTGGCGGGATACGAACCATCACTATTAATCAACCTTTCCTGAATAATGGCATAACGTTCATTCCGCGCCTTTATCTTATCCGTCAAATCCTTTAGGACAGGCACTTTGTCTGCAAACACTTCAGACATCTTGGCGAGGTAAGGATGAATAACATAGCTATTATAATTGTCCAGATGAAACTGTGGGCCATCCGAATAATAACCATCACCCACATACCAAAGCTCCGTCTGACGAAAAGCATAATCAACACGCATACCATCCCACTCGTAACCAAACTTGCAAAAGAAAGCTTCAATCATTCCCGAAAACAGAAGCCAGTTATTGTACACAGGCGTCACCTTTCGCGTCAATTTAAACCCATCAACTACTTGTCCACGTGTGGTTTCACTCAGGTGTTCCCAAAGCCAAGGACACCTAAGAAACGTTAATGCTAGATAGGACGCATCCACAAGTGGTTGGCTACCTTTGTACCACTCAACATAATCATTTGCATTGGGATTGACGGCATTGGCAATTGATTTTAGCGCAAGCTGACGGAATTCATTGCGCAGCACCACTTCGTGTACATCGCCACCTTCCAGATTCAGCCACGGTGCAATACCGCTCATTGTCCTGCCCAATACTTCTAGATAAGCCACGTTCTTGCGCATTTCAGGATTATCTGAACGCTTAGAAACCAGCACAGGCATGTTTTTCTTTAGGTTATCCTGTGCCATATTTGTCAACACTGGTCTTGCCAGCTTATCCAGTTGGTCAATCCAAAACGCACGATCCATTTTGCCACTCAGAGCAACATCCGCTGTTGTTTTCTGCCCTGTGCTTTGGGCAGTTGCACGACCGTTAAAACTAATTCCAATGACTACAGCCAAGCCAAACGCAACAATTCTTCTTGTTATTCTACCCATGATAATGATACTAAATAATTTAATCTTAAAAATATTAATACCTTTTTAAACAGCTTGTTACTCAACATCCGTCCTGAATGGCGATGCAG
>Ga0214164_1000908_pt1 | contig 18173 bp, 17 predicted proteins | sample TroBogepilimnion_13_FD_153003 | JGI IMG/M metagenome (GOLD analysis project Ga0214164, IMG submission 153003) | Freshwater microbial communities from Trout Bog Lake, WI - Practice 03JUN2009 epilimnion v4 | ecosystem: Environmental > Aquatic > Freshwater > Lake > Epilimnion/Euphotic zone ...
TTTTGTGGCCGACTTTGCCACCACTACGGCCAGCAATGGCAAGCTGGAAATTCTGCAGCGCAAGCATGCTGATGCGCCTGCGGGGTGGGTGATAGATAAATACGGCAATGAGACCACCGATGCCAATATACTGAAGCAGGGCGGCCTGATGCTGCCGCTGGGCAGCGACCGGGAGCATGGCAGCCATAAGGGCTATGCACTGGGCAGTATTGTGGATATATTCAGTGCGGTGCTGAGCGGTGCGAGCTACGGGCCCTGGGCGCCGCCGTTTCCAGCTTATGTGCCGGTGCCCCAGGATATGCCGGGCAAGGGGCTGGGGCACTTCTTCGGGGCTATGCGGGTAGATGCTTTCCGGCCGGCGGACGAGTTTAAGCAGCATATGGACCAATGGATAGAGCGGTTCAGGAAGGCCACTCCGGCGCCTGGCCATGACAGGGTATTGATACCGGGCGACCCTGAGCGGGAGATGGAGGTAATAAGGGCGCGGGATGGGATACCTTTATTTGAGAGCGTGGCAGGAGAGCTGAGAGCGGTGGGAGAACGGTTTGGGGTGAAACTTGTTTGAGAGCGGAGTAACATAGCGGAAAGCGGAGGAGGAAAGGTTTAGGCTATTTGTCCTAACGCAGGTGTCCCACACCTTTGAGATGTGGGGCACCTATGGCACCGAAATTACATCAAAAAGCAAATAGCTTTTCTTGTCAAATTCTATGAGCAGGGGTTTTTCTTTGTACCAGGGGAGGCCTGTATTGGTGCGGGCATGAACCTGGATATGGAGGTGCGGCTCGAGGCTGAATCCTGAATTGCCTGCGAGGCCCAGGGGCTGGCCGGTGATGACCTTATCGCCTTCTTTTACAAATACTTTGTGGTACCGCATATGGGCCAGAAAAACATACATGGAATCGGTTGCAATGAGTACATGGTTTGTATTGGTGGGGCCCCGTTTGCGAGATGGGGGTATATTATCGGGGTTGATATCGGTGGTGTGTACTATGATGCCATTGCAGGGACTGAGGATGGTATCGCTGAATATTTCGTAATCATCGAGGCGGGTGGAGAAGATATGGCTGGCACGATTGCCGTATTTGTTGAGTTTTGCCAGATCCATAGCATATACTGCGCCCCGAAGGCCATAATGGAAGATATTCGCAGGCAAGCCTTTGCCGCCCTGAAACACAATGTAACGGCCACTCCGGAAGGGCAGATGCAGACGGGCTATGCCATAGGGCTTGCCTGTGGTGCCTGTAAAGAAGAGGATATTGAGTGTGATGAGAATAACAGACAGGATGAGGTTTAAGATAAGTTTGCCTGAATTGGTTTTCTTTTCAGCGGGTGATTTTGGAGTGATGATCCTGAATAATAATAATAACAGAAACCCTGCAGCGAAAAGGTATTTAAGGTAGATGGAGATAAACAGCCAAACTCCGAACAGGTAAACAAATGCAGCCAGTGAGATTGCCAGCAAAAGCCGGTGCCAAATTGGAGTGCGCCATAGCACGGCAATGCTGATGATGGCGAGAATGAGGGTTACTGCCAATAATGAATATGGTATCATGGTATCTGAAATGCAAGGTTATGAAGATTTTCGGACGTGGAGTGTGGTTTAATAAAAAAGTAACAAGTGAGGGTCTTTAAGGCTTAAAAAATTGGCACGCAAAGGCGGAAGGTGCAAATGACTTTTTTAAGGCCGCAATTTTCAGAGATTAGAGGTATTTTTTGGTTTTCGGATATCGAAGATATTTCTCGTTTATAGCTAAGGATCAAGAGGGTCGTTTGGATCCATTTGCAGGGATTGCATGTTTGGGAGGTAGGTGGCTTCGGAGGTGGCTTTGCGGGTCAGGGAGGTGTAGGGGAGGTAGCCGAGTTCGCTGAGGTTGCGGGTATCGAAGCTATGGGTGGTATCGGTGATGGAACTGATGTGGGATTGGGAGGAGATGACCATAACTGGTTTATAGGCGGGTATGACATAATGATAGATAATGCGGTTGGTATTGCGGATGTTGGTGGTGGTGTGGCGGGCAAAGGGCTCAGTGATAATGGCATCCTCCGGAATGCTATATTGCGCCATGAGGTATTTTTTCATTTCAATGGCTTCGCAATACTTTGTGCCTTCGGGGTGCACATAGCCGCCAGAGACAACTATGAATGGTGCCAGCCCCGCCTGGTAACGGAGCACGGCGGTATCGCAACGCTGCCGGCCGGTTGGGCTCAGGGAGGTAACAGAATCAGCAGGGCCGGAACCGAGAATGAGGATAAGGGAATAAGGGAAATTGTTCCAGGAGGTGGCGGGTATCTTATTATATGCGGGCTTGTTTATGCCATCCTGCAAGGGCTCGTGGCGGGCGGCATTGCCGGCGCCATTAATGGTGAGCAGGCGCCGGGCTGTGAATGAAGTTAATGTACAAAAAAGGGTATCGAGAGCTTCATTAGTGAGGGCCTGAAACAAGGCTTGTACGCTGTCGTAGTATCGGCGTTTATCGGGGAGGGTGGAATAGAGTTTAGATTTGTTTCGTGTGCCATAGCGATCGATAATGTGGTTGCAGCCCGCACATGCTACTCCCCAAGCTTTTAGCAGCAGCGTTTTATTATCGTCGTTGCTGAACCGCTGATAATAACCTGATGGCCGAAGATGATGGCGGATCATATCGTCGAAGATGGCCTGATGGGTGGTGTATAAATCTGCAAGCGCGTTGCTGATATTCAGGGAGTCGACCTGAGTATAGCAGAGGGAGTTGAAGTTTGCCGGAAACCGGTTGCCGGCATCCTGTATCTGATGGCGAAAGGCGATATGCTGGTCCTGAATAAGTTTTAATGGCAGGCAGTTTCGGAACAAGCTGCATATGGCAGGATCCTGTTCGAGAACGGTTAGGAGATAAAGATTCTTGTCGGCGGCGAGGTTGCCGGATGAAAGGTAGTGGTAATCGGGGTTGAAGCCGGACAGGGTTTGCGCGGGTGAAGTAAGGGACCATGCCAGGAAAAGGATGAGGAAAAAATGCTTCATAAAATGTGTAGATATAAGAGCTGCTGTTATGGATTCTTTTCCCCTAAAAACAGCATGAAATTAAGCTTTCTTTACTTACTGTAATGTATTTGAACTGTTGTATAATCGAAAATTTATTCGTACCTTTCCTTATAATTTTATGGGACAATACAGTATAGGTGATGCGCTGAACCAGTTGCTTGAAAAGAGCCACTGGAAGCCGAAAATCCACGAGCTGCGACTTAAGGAGGAGTGGGAGGCCATAGTGGATAAGACTATCTCGAAATATACGCGCGACCTGAGCCTTTACAATAAGAAACTGACCATTTATACCGATGTGGCGCCACTGAAACAGGAACTGCTGTATGGCAGGGAACAACTGATAGTGCGCATCAATGAATATTTCGGTGAGCGGGTAGTGGAGGAGATAGTGGTAAAGTGAGAAGGAGGTAAATTTTGATCTGGTAAAATGATCCTTATTACCAGAGATTATCACCACTGGTATTTCTCCCTTACAGGGCTCATTTGAGCTTCGAAATCTAGCGAGGGGCTTCAGCCCTAGCTGATGTATCAGACCCCTTCAGGGCCGGATTGGCTAATAATATTTGCCTTCGGCCAGATATTCATTCACGTATTCTTTTACTCCGCCTTCGAGGGAATAGAAGGGATGAGTATAACCGGCTTTGTGTAGTTTGGTCATATCGGCTTCGGTGAAGTACTGGTATTTGTCGCGGATATCTATCGGGGTGTCTATGTAGTTTATATGTTCGGGAATCTGGATGGTTGTAAATATGGCTTTCACCAGATCGCGGAAGGTGCGGGCTATGCCGGTGCCGGTGTTGTATAGTCCGCTTGCAGGTTGCTGCTCCATAAGCCATACACAAACCTGAACTACATCTTTTACATAAATAAAATCGCGCAGCTGGCCGCCGTCGGTATAGTTGGGATTATGTGAGCGGAACAATTTAACCTGCCCGTTTTCTCTGATCTGGTTGAATGCATGGAATATCACCGATGCCATACGCCCTTTATGGTATTCGTTGGGCCCAAAAACATTGAAGAATTTAAGGCCAGCCCAGAAAGGCGGGGTGTTTTTTTGCTGCAGCGCCCAGATATCGAATTCATTTTTAGAGACACCGTATGGGTTGAGTGGTTGCAGACCTGAAACTATTTCATGACTATCGGTATAACCCAATTCACCGTTGCCATAAGTGGCAGCAGATGAGGCATAAACCAGCGGGATATTATTACTGGTGCAGAGTTCCCAGATAAGTTTTGAATAATCGAGGTTGAGCTTTTTATGCACCGCATAATCCATTTCGGTAGTATTGGTGCGGGCGCCCAGGTGGAATATGCAGTTAATAGTGCCAGGGTGGCTGTTGTGCCAATCAAAAAACTGCTCCCGGTGAATTTTGTGAAGGAACTTTTTACCAGCTAAGTTGGCTGATTTTTTTTCGGTTGAAAAATCATCTACCAAAATCAGTTGATCAAAACCCAGATGGTTGAGATAACCAGTAAGGTAACTGCCAATAAATCCGGCAGCACCTGTAACAACTATTACATCATTTTTTTGCATTTCCTGTACCGGATTTATTCAAGGCTTAAGGAGCCTGATTATTTACCAGCCGCTTCGGATGAAGCAGGTTTAGTTTCCTCAGCATTAGGCTGGGCTTTGGCTTCGTTTTTCTCTGAGGCCGGCTCCTTCATGCCATTCATTTCCATTTTCTCCTTAGGTTCTGCTTTGCCTTCTTCACCATGGCTTTCGGCCTGGACAAAGTTGAGGGCGCCAATGAACAGGAAGACCAGTATTATAACCAGCCAGAAAGAATTTTTGAAAGAAACTATTGTTTTGTTCTCGGTTGATTGTTCCTGATGTGTATCGTGAGACATGTACTAAAATTTTAAAAGCCCTGCAAATGTAAGTGATTGGGATGATTTTTCTAAATGACCTGAGAAATATTTGGGAACTGTTGGCCCTAGTCCGACCTATACCTGAAAAACAGGATCATTCTGGTTCCTGTTTATGGTTGGAAGCTATTTTTTTTATTTTTCCTGGACTCGAAAAAAAATATACTTTTGTGTTAAACATAAAAGTCAAAAGTTGCAAAAGGGATAGGAGTTGTTGATGGGAAGATTTTGAAAAATGCCTTGATAGGACTATAATAACTTTTAATCTTGTGGTCAGTTAACTTTCGTACATATACTCAACTATATAAAGGCAAACAACTGAAATATATTAGTAATTGCTGTGATGAGTTTAAAAAAGGGCTGGGATTCACAGGGATAAATAATTTTTCATTTCTTTGCATTTTATGTTATTATAAAATAAAAATTTATATTGAACTCTGACTCTAGCTAAAAATCATTTTAAAATCAGGAATGGCCAAATTTATTTATAATAATTTTCTCATTAATAAAGTATCCGGATTGTTTAAAAGTGCACCCAAAAATATTCGCTGGCTTGTTGTCATCTCTCTATTGCTGCTGGCAATAATGACCATTGACCGATTGGTTGTTTATTTTGCTTTCAGGATTACGGGTCAAACCATGCTTGGGTCATTAAACGCATTAGTTCTGGGTATCAGATATGATCTGCGCGAAGCAGGCATTGTTGCCATAACACTATTGCTATTTGCATCTTTAAAGCCAATCAATCCTTTTGTAACCAGGTTTGGAAAAATACTCTGGTTGACACTTTTATCAGTATTTACTGTGTTGTTGCTGTTTGTTTATGTGGCAGATTTTATACATTATGACTACCTGCACCAAAGGCTGAATGCAAGCGCTCTCAATTTTTTGCATGATGCGGGCATATCTTTCAGAATGGTGGTGCAAACATACCCTGTAATAAAAATAACGCTGTTACTTCTGACACTGTCTTTTTTCGCTATCCTGCTGATAAATAAGACCTACAAAAAGATAGCAGTACAAAATACTGAAAAAGTTACCGCAAAGAATAGCTGGACCTGGGGCGTAATCCTGTTTATTTTATACGGTTTGGGCATATACGGGCACCTGGGCCAATATCCTTTAAGGTGGAGTGATGCATTTGCTTTGGGTGATGATCAATTGTCGCAACTTGCACTTAACCCTGTGCAAAGTTTTGTCAGTTCGCTCGGCTTCACGAAAGATACTTACGACAAGAAAAAGGTTACTGACGGCTATGCACGTATGGCTACTTATTTAGGGGTAACCAATCCCGATCAGTCAAAATTAGATTTTGGCCGTTCTTATGTTGCGTCAGACAGCAGTACTCCGAACTACAATGTTGTGGTGGTGATATGCGAAAGTTTCAGCGCCTACAAGAGCTCGATGTGGGGAAACCCATTGAATACGACACCTTTCTTCAGCCAACTTTGCAATGAGGGTGTTTTCTTCAATCATTGTTATACACCTCATTTTGGCACTGCCCGCGGCGTATGGGCCACGATAACGAGTATTCCGGATGTTGAGTTGAATAAGACTGCAAGCAGGAACCCGGCACTGGCTGATCAGCATACCATTATCAATGATATGAACGGGTATGAAAAATACTATTTTATAGGGGGAAGTACCAGCTGGGCAAATATGCGTGCATTGCTGGACAATAACATTGGCGGACTGCACCTGTATGAACAAGACAACTATGATGCACCTAAGGTGGATGTATGGGGCATAAGTGATAAGAATCTTTTTCTGCAGGCAAATAAAAAACTACAGGCAGCCCGCAAGCCATTCTTTGCAGTGATACAAACATCGGATAATCACCGTCCGTATACAATACCAGATGAAGATAAGAAAGAATTTACCGTTGTTCAGTTTCCGGTAGATACACTGCGCAGATATGGATTTCAAAGCAATGCTGAGCTGAATGCTTTCCGATATACTGATTTTTGTTTTAAGAAATTTATAGAGGCAGCAAGGCATGAAGAATATTATAAGAACACTGTTTTTGTTTTCGTGGGAGATCATGGGATCAGGGGAGATGCAGCAGCCATGTTCCCAAGAGCTTGGACCGATAATGGGCTTACTTGTTTTCATGTGCCACTTTTGTTTTATGCTCCGGGTATACTGCCTCCGGCACGCCACACAGCCAACTGCTCGCAGGTGGATATATTGCCTACTGTAGCTGGCATCCTGAGAAAGAAATACCGCAATACAGCATTAGGAAGGGATCTCTTTCATATCAGCGATTCAACAAGCAATGTTTCGTTTATGATTGACCACGACCTGCACCAGACTGGCGTAGTGAAAGGGGATTATTTCTATACCATACAGGCAGGGTCTGGTAAGGAGCAGTTGATGTCGGTAATAAACGATAACAAAATACCGGATGGCAGGAGCACAGACAGCCTGAGGCAGTCTTTAAAAACAATAACTGAAGATTTTTACGAGACTTCGCGCTACATGCTTTATAATAATAAAAAGAATATAAGGCAAAACAGACAGGAGTAGAAGCAGCAAATCACCGGGTCGATGGCCGAAGTTTCGCAGGTGAAAAGATGCAATCGAACTCACGCATTATATAAAATGCACATCGTGCGATCAAGAGAAACTATTTAATTTCTAATAAAAAATTTTTGCAGGTTCAGAAAAAATTATACTTTTGTGTCTGACATTAATGTCAAGGAAATGGAAGAGATAGCAAACAGTGATACGGAAACCTTAATTAAAGCCGCGGCGAAAAGTGTCTTTTTAAAAAATGGCCTTGCAGGTACCCGCTTGCAGGAAATAGCAGATAGTGCAGGTATATGCCGGACCGCATTGCATTATTATTTCCGGAATAAAGATAAGCTATTTGATGTAGTATTCACAGAGGCATTCACAGAAATACATAAAAGGGTAAACGGATTTGCCCAAAGTGATGCGCCCGTGGTAGAAATGATGAAAATGTTCGCAGCAGATTTTTATGATATTGCCATTAAAGATCCGGGAATTGATCTTTTCATCATTAACGAATTTAACCAGAATCCGGACAGGATGCGCAAGATCGTCTGCGGAGAAAATATGCAAGGTGTTCGACGTGGATTTTTGCACTATATAGAAAAGGCTGTTGAAAAGGGCGAGATTAAAGGAGATCCCATGCAGATAATGATTACCATTGTTTCTCTCTGCGCACACCCATTTGCTGCGAAATCAATGATTCAGAATATGTTTGACATCAATGATGCGAAATATGAAATATTAATGCTTCAGCGTAAAGCGTATATTCTCGAATTAATTGAAAAGATATTCAAGCAATAATTTTTTTGTCAAAAATTTGACAAAATAGTCAGACTAAAAAATGTAACATTAAAATGAAACTGAAAAAATTAATCAACGGAAAAGAAGTTTTACTTCAACAGGTTAGCCAGGCAATAAATGTGGTGCTTGATTTAGTGCATATAACTTTTAGCATCTGATATTTTTTTGCCTTATAATTTGACAAAATTGTCAGACATAAAAATAACCAAAAGTGAGTTAAGAAGCTGGTGCCGGGATTGATGGGTAATGAAAAAAGAAAAATACAAGGATAATAACAGACTTCCGGTTTATTCCGGCACTTTCCTAAAAGTTGAAAGGAATATTATGCAAACAAGAATAAATAAAATTTTATGAACAACAGACTAAGAATACTCATCATTTCCCTATTTATGACAACCTCGCTGCTGGCAAGCGATTGGGCTTTCGGAAAAAAGATACATGGCAAGGCCTATAAATACATTATGGATATACCCAACACTATGCATGAAGTGGCTGACTCTGTATATAATGGCGCAAACGAGCTACTCTATTTTGATACTGCCACCGATGTTGTTCTTATTATCTCCGGCAGAGTAAGTAAGTTCAATTCGGTAAATGAATATATAGATTGCTCGAATCCGGAACTGGAGCAAAAACTACAAAGTGCATTTGGCGATTCAACGGTGCAACTGATCAGTTGTGCCCGGTCAAAATACTATCCCGGCAAGTCAGCTGTGGTTCATTTCAGCCTTGCTGATGTAAAAGATGGACTCAATACATATGTGGTCTATTTTATTCATAATAAAGAGAAAGACCTCCAAATATCATTTACCTACCAAAAGGAATCGGAGCAGCAAAGCCTGGCTTACGTAGACGGCATTATGCAAACCTTTAAATTGAAATGAGAATTGTGCGTTTAAAATTATACTCTGAAAATAAATCAATACACAGAAAATGAAACGTTATTGCCGCACCCATTTCGATATTCCTCCACCTTGTTCTGGTTCAGGCAGTTAATCTCACTACAATGAGACACGGGCTTCTCAGGTAATTGCCAAAACTGAGCCCAGAGACAAACCAGCCACTAATTCAGGCTCCTTTTTAAAATGCCCCTGCAAACAACATGCAGGCGGTAAATGGGAGTGTTATGCCCAATTATTCAAAATTATTCAAAACCATTTTTATGAAAAAGTATTTTACAATATTTCTTTTTTTGCTTATGCAAATAAATGCAGGATTTGCATTTGCCCAGGATGAAAAGCCTGGAATTATGTTCCGTGGTTCAGATGACAATGATTTTTATAATGACAGAGGAAAAGGAACTGATGATGCTTATACAAATGGCACCGGATTCGATGTTTTTTATAACAAGAGCCATGAATCAGATTTTTTCCTGGATCGCTTGCTGCCAAAAGCCGGAGACAGCAGTATAAACACATTTGGTGTTGGGTTGATGCATGTGATGTATACGCCATCGGATATAACCAAATCTTATTATCAGCCCAACGATTATGCCTGGTCGGCAGATTTGTATGCCAGCCATACGCTGTACTCATTTAATCCGGTAAAAAAATATGCTTTTATTACAGAAACAGATGCAGGTATGATGGGGCCGGCCGCTCTCGGGAAGCTGGTGCAATCAACAGTACACCATCTGATACAGGATCCTGCAATACCCAAGGGGTGGGATAATCAATTTGGTGATGACGCCCTTATAAACATGAGTTTTACTGCCGAAAAAGAACTGGTGCATGTGAAGAATTTTATTGAAATCATTGGCTCGGGGAAGGTATCGGCAGGTACCATGAATGATGAATTAGACCTTAGCCCGGAAATACTGGTAGGTATTATGAACCCATACTTCAACGGGTATATGGGACATAATAACAGCACCGGATCAAAAAAAGTGCAGGTATACCTGAAATATAAACCCGGTATACAACTGGTAGCCTGGAATTCGCTGCTGGAGGGCGGCATGCTGGACAGAGATTATACCGTAAAAGTGAGTAAACCGGACATTAACAGCGACAAAACAGTAGATGAGCATGTTAAAGGCACGCACCCTCAGATAGAAAACCTTGTTGCTTATGCATCCTATAGTCTGGTAATCGTTTATGGCCGGTTCAGCATTTCCTATTCTCAAACCCACAATTCAGAATTAGTAAAGAATACCTACAGCCATACCTATGGAAATATAACCAGTACCTATAGTTTTTAGTATCGCACAAACTGGCTATAGAGAACTTCTAAAATATATTTTAACCACTAAAACTTTAAAAAATGAGAGTATTAGCACTAATCAGTCGAATATTATTTTCCCTTGTTTTTATTGCAACAGGGCTTGGTGATTTTTTAGATGGCGCAATAAACTATGCCGGGGCCCAGGGTGTGCCATTGCCCTATTTGCTGGTTCCGCTATCGGGTATGATTTCGGTATTGGGCGCTTCGAGTATTTTATCAGGATTTAAGGCAAAGACCGGAGCATGGTTCATTATATTTTTTGTGCTTCCGGTAACCTTTATAACAAATAAATTCTGGATTGGTTCTAATCCCGCGCAGGTAATGGTGATGACAGATACCTGGATATTGAATTTATCAATGCTGATAGGTGCATTATTTACCGCTTTCTTCGGAGCAGGGCAAATGAGTTATGATGCATTGCGGAGGGTTACAACAAATAGTGAAACAAAAAAAATAGATTTTAACTACCCTAATATTTTAAATAGTCATAACAGGCAGTTCTTCACAAACGATCATTCGTTGTAATTCTATAAATCAATTTGCGCCAGAACGGTTGGCGCGATTCCGGCGATGGCTTTCAGTAAGCCAGTTGGGAGCAGTCAAAAAGTGTGAATAATACAAACATTTACCTATCGGGTATAAGACCTGAAGGGCCAGGGAAAACGAACTTTACCTGTAGTGGAAATTCAGTTACAAAAAAGGTTGTTGATAACCGATGAAAGCAATAACATAAACATTCTCCTGATTAACAGTACATAATGCAAAACATAATCACCAAATAAAATAAACAATGAATAGTGAACATAAATCTATCCATACATTTTCACCTATACAGGCAGGCATCTATTATTTGACTCTGCCATTAATATACCTGGTATCTGCATTGCCTTTTAAATTGCTTTACCTATTTTCAGATTTTGTCAATCTCATTCTATTCCGCCTGATCGGGTACCGAAAAAAAGTTGTGCTGGACAACCTGCGCAACTCTTTTCCGGGAAAGACAGATAAGGAGCTATACAATATCTGCAAGAAATTTTATGGTCACTTATGCGATTTTTTTCTGGAAACAATTAAAATGCTGACCATCAGCAAGAAGGATTTGCTAAAGCGCTGCCAGTTTACCACTGAGGCATTTGATGTGCTATCGGAATTTGCCGATCAAAAGAAGAGTATTCTACTGGTGATGGGGCATAACGGAAACTGGGAATGGTCGTGCAATGCCTTCAATATGCTATCCAGGCACCAGCTATTTGTGATATATCACCCTATCAGCAATAAATATTTCGACGGGCTGATGCATCGTATCCGCTCCCGATCTGGCGCAAGGCTGATTGCTATGAAAAATACCTACCGCGAAATGGCTGTAAATAAAAATGGGCTCAATGCTACCGCATTCGTGGCAGACCAGACCCCACAGCCCGCTCATGCCTATTGGACCACTTTTCTTAACCAGGATACTCCCGTGTTCAAAGGGATGGAACTGATAGCAAAAAAGATGAACCTGCCTGTATTGTATACTTCTGTGAAAAAAATAAAAAGAGGTTTTTATGAAATGAATGCAGAAGTGCTCTCTGAAAAACCAGCTGATACCGGAGAGGGGGCGCTATCGGAAATGTTTATCAGGCGGCTGGAAAAGGATATAATAAGCCAACCTGAAACATGGTTATGGTCGCACAGGCGCTGGAAGCACAAAAGATCATTAGCTATATCCTGAAAATAAGTGAAGCTTTCTTGATGCCAGTTATGAATTATTGAACTAATTCTGCATGTAGATTGACCATCTTGCCAGCAACTATTTTCTCAACAGCCAGCCGAAGCATTTCCAGATCCTGATCTCCTTTGGCTATAATGGCTGCAGCCCCATGGTCCATTGCTTCTTTCATCAATTCCTTTTTATTTGGGCATTCATAAAGCAGTACATGAATATGGGGGTATGTATCTTTGATGATTTTTAAAGCCTCCAGGCCGCTCATCGGCGTCATACCACAGTCCATGAAAATAACATCTGGTTCCAGGTCCAGTTTTTTGAGGCAATCTTCAGCATTTTCAATGAGAATATTATTCTTAAATCCTAATTTTACCAGGTACTGATGATACAGTAGCCTGGAAAAGGAATCGTTGAAAACGACAAAAAATTTTATGGTGTTGGAGAAGTTCATTTTATAATCTGAATATTCTATAGCTAATTTCAAGCCTGATTTTAATGTATTGATTATCAGTAGCTAGTAAATGGCAATGAAAAAATTAACTCCATGTTGTAGAAATTTTTTCCGAAATTTGGAAATGCAAATTGAAATAAATGACACAATAAATACTTGCTTACAATAAAGTATTGAGGGATAATTTCAATTTTGTGTATTTTTATTTTAATTTTCCAAATTATGGATCAATTCCGGATTTTTATTGTTGAGGATGACCCCTGGTATGGCGAAATACTGGAGTACCATCTGTCGCTTAACCCCGACCACGAAATATTCCGGTACACCACCGGTAAGGATTGTATGGCCAATCTTTCGAAAAAGCCAGCACTGATCAGCATTGATTATTCGCTTCCGGATACCAATGGAATGGAGCTGCTGAAGAAAATAAAGCAGTTCAATCCTGATATTCCGGTTGTCATCATCAGCGGCCAGGAAGATGTGGCAACAGCAGTTGAATTGCTGAAAAAGGGTGCTTCCGATTATTTCATAAAAGACGATAATACAAAGGAGCTGCTTTGGAATGCAGTAGGCCGTATAAAGGAGCGGAAGCTGCTGGTAAAGGAAGTGGAAGACCTTAAGGAAGAACTTGGCCAAAAGTATGATTTCGAAAAAGCAATAAAGGGCAACAGCCCTCCGTTGCTGAAAATATTTTCTTTGCTGGAAAAGGCATCCCGTACAAACATTAATGTATCGATAACCGGGGAAACAGGTACCGGAAAGGAGGTGATAGCTAAGGCAATTCATTACAATTCGGACCGGAAAAAGAAGCCTTTTGTAGCAGTGAATATGGCTGCTATACCAAGGGAACTGATAGAGAGTGAGTTATTTGGTCATGAAAAAGGCGCGTTTACCGGTGCTATGGCCCGTAAAACCGGCAAATTTGAAGAAGCAAATAAGGGAACTATTTTTCTGGATGAAATTGCAGAACTGGACCTGAGCCTGCAGAGCAAAATACTGAGAGTACTTCAGGAAAGGGAACTGATAAGGGTGGGGGGTAATGAAAAAGTGAATCTGGATTGCAGGCTTATAGTGGCTACTCACAAAAACCTGGCAGAAGAGGTGAGGAAGGGGAATTTCAGGGAAGATCTGTTTTACCGGATAATGGGGCTACCTATTGATCTGCCGCCACTGCGCGACAGAGGGAATGATATTTTGCTTCTGGCCAAGTTTTTTCTGGAGGAATTTTGCAAGAGTAATAAATTAAGCCTGGTTAGTCTTTCTCCGGCAGCCAAGGATAAACTTATGAAATATAATTATCCGGGAAATGTAAGAGAACTTAAAGCCATAATTGACCTTGCTGCCGTAATGAGCGATGGCCAAAACATAAAGGATGATGACATTTATTTTGCTACGGTGAAAAACGGAGATATATCTGTAGATCAGGAAAAGACGCTGAAGGATTATACCATAGATATTATCAGCCATTTTCTTAAAAAGTATGACAACAATGTAATCAAGGTAGCTGAAAAACTGGACATCGGAAAGTCGACTATATACAAAATGGTACAGAATAAAGAACTGTCCCTGAACTGATATTATTATGAATAAGCGCTCACCCGAAAAACAACTGGATGAAGAAAAGGCTGCCAGGATAGCAGCTGAAAAGCGACTGGCTGCTGTAGAGGAAGAGCTGGCATTGCTTAAAAATGCAGCACTGTTGAATGAGGATGCGGGGCAAGCATTGATTACTGCAAATAGCAGGCTGACCCAATTGATAGCCAACCTGCAGAACGGGATACTTGCAACAGACGAAAACAGGAAAATTGTTATTGTCAACGAATTATTCTGCAGGCATTTCGGTATCAAAACACCTCCTGAAAAGCTGATAGGTTCTGATGTGTCGGATTTATACGGCCAGATTATGCATTTATTTACGGAGCCTGATCAGTTCACTGAGCGCATTAATGATCTGATCAATAATAAAAATGCCGTGCTTAATGATGAGCTGGAATTACGTAACGGCAGGATTTTTTCAAGAGACTATATACCGTTGTTTTCGCTGAATGAATACCGGGGGCAGCTGTGGAAATATACTGATGTAACCAGGAATAAAACCATAGAAGCCACTTTTGAAGCGCAAAGACAATTCTATGAGCAGATATTAAATAATACACCCGCAAATATTATTGTTTATAACAGCTCTTTCCAATACTTGTATGTAAACCCAACCGCTATACCTGACCCTGAAATGCGGAAGTGGATGATAGGAAAAACTTTAAGAGAGTATTGCAGGCGCATTAACCTGACTGAAGATGAGACTGAGCAACTGGATAAATTCTTTAAACTAGTAAAAACCACAAAGTCGCACCAGGAGAGAGAAGAGAAAATCAATTATCCCGATGGCAGAACGGTATACAAATTGCGTAAAATGTATCCTGTTACTGATGAAAACGGGGAAGTGGAAATACTGATAAATTACGGCATAGATATTACAGAACGGAAAAGGATTGAGGAACAGATAAAATTAAGTGAGAAGAGGTACCGGGATATTTTTGATTTCAGCCAGGCATGGATATGCACACACGATATTTCGGGCCGCCTGATGACTATTAATCCGGCCGCCTGTGATTTGCTGGAGTATAGTGAGCAGTCTCTGCTGGGTGTAAATATAGAATCACTGCTGCCTGAGAAATTGCAATCGCGTTTCAGTGCCACCTATATGAGTGATATAATAACCCATGGCAAGTCTGACGGTATAATGAAAATTGTAACCAGGAGCAATAAGCACCTGTACCTGCTCTACCAGAATTACCTGGTAAATGAGCCAGGCAGCGACCCGTATGTAATAGGGTTTGCCCAGAATATTACAGAGCGGATACATGCTGAAGAAGCGCTGAGGAGAAGTGAAGAGAAGTACAGGGGGATTATAGAAAATATGAACCTTGGTATGATAGAAATAGACAGGGAGGAAAGGATTGTATTTGCCAATCAGCGGTTTTGCACCATGAGCGGATATGATGTGGAAGAGCTGATAACCAAAAAAGCTACAGACCTTTTTCTGCAGGGTGCCAGCCTTAAGAAAACTCAGACAAGGCTTACCAAGGGGCGCTATGGCATAACCAACAGCTACGAACTATCTGTAATAACCAAGGATGGGGAGACCAGGTGGTGGCTTACCAGCGCGGCACCTTTGTTTGGTTCCAACGGCCAGATGAAAGGGACTATAGCCATCCATCTGGATATAACCGACCAAAAGAAACTGGCTGAACAACTGAGGGAAGCAAAACTCAAGGCAGACAGGCTTTCCAGATCAAAGGACATATTTATCACAAACATGAGCCATGAGATACGCACGCCACTCAATGCGATACTTGGACTTGGAAAATTGCTGTGGAAGGAATCGCTCTCGGCAAAACAGAAAAATTATCTTTCGGGAGTAGAAAGTGCATCATCGGGATTGCTGGCGATAGTTAATGATATGCTGGATTTCTCTAAAATAGAAGCTGGTAAGGTAACCCTGGAAGCAATAGACTTCAGCCTGGAAGACAACATAGCGCAGGTGATTAATATTCTTGCGTATAAGGCCGAAGAAAAAGGCCTTGATCTTGTATCTGAAATGGATGATAAAATATGGCCTGTACTTAACGGAGATCCTTACCGGCTGAACCAGGTATTAATGAATATATTCAGTAACGCTATCAAATTTACAGAAAAGGGAAGTGTATCATTATCAGCAACATTACTGAACCAAACAGAAAGTACCCAGACGGTTTTAGTAAGTATACAGGATACCGGAATCGGGATAAAAAAGGAGTACCTGGAGACCTTGTTTGATAAATTTACCCAGGAAGATGAAACTGTAGAGCGTAAGTTTGGTGGAACCGGATTAGGTATGGCAATAACAAGGCAACTTATGGAACTGATGGGCGGCTCAATCAGTCTGAAAAGTGAGAAAAACCAGGGGACCGTTGTTGACCTTTTATTTAACTTCAAGGCGGGCAGGTATATGGTTTCGGATAAAAAAGCAGCCGAAAAACCAGATATAAAGAAGATAAAGGGCAGCAGGATTTTACTGGTAGAAGATAATGCACTTAACCGGTTGCTTGCGAGTACATTACTAACAGAATACGGGGCTATAATAACTGAAGCAGAAAACGGGGAAGAGGCTGTGGCGCTGGTACGCCAGCAGGATTTTGATATTGTGCTGATGGACATTCAGATGCCTGTAATGGATGGAACCAGGGCCGCACAGATCATCAGGCAGGTACTAAAAAAGACTTTGCCTATAATAGCACTCACCGCAAATGTTATAAAAGGAGTAGATGCTCAGTTTGAGGTAAGCGGGATAAATGATTTTATAGTGAAGCCCTATACCGAAGAGAACCTGATTAACCCAGTAGCCAAATGGCTTAGTAAAAACAGCATTGATCCTGGCATTGTGCAAACCGGAAATAAGGAAACTGCCTCAGGGCAGGAAATACCAACTGATATTGCAGGAGATAAAATTGATGAACCAGCAGAACACATCATTATGGAGCAACTATATGATCTGGGTAAGTTACTGAGCATAGCCCGCAATGACAACGGCTTTATACTGAAAATGCTTCAGTTGTTTATTTCTGAAAGCGGGCAAGGACTGATAAAACTCAATGAGGCTTATGAGTCGGGAGACCTGAAGACCGTGAAATACTATGCATACAGAATGAAACCATCTATTACCAACTTAGGTATTACCAGTATAAAGGATGACATCCTGGCCCTGGAAATGATGGAAGAGAAAACCCCGGCAATTGACGGCAATTTAGTGCTGGTGAATAATGTATTGAACAAAGTAATGGAGCAGTTGAGAACAGAATTTAAGCTTTGAGGTGGCGTGTTTTTTACGGATTAAATAATTCAGTCTCTGAAATCAGCCCTTGGCTGTTATTCTCTGTTCCGGGTGTCCATGATAATAGTTACTGGTCCGTCGTTAACCAGAGCCACTTTCATATCGGCGCCAAAAACCCCGGCAGCCACGGTCTTACCAATTACCTCAGACAGGGTACTTAAAAAATATTCATAAATCGGTATTGCCTGTTCCGGCCGGGCTGCTTTTATAAATGAAGGCCGGTTGCCTTTTTTATAAGAGGCATGAAGTGTGAACTGACTGACGACCAGTATATCACCGTTGGCTTCAGCGATATCTTTATTCATAAGGCCATTCTCGTCGCTGAAAATGCGCAGGCGGGCTACTTTACCACAAAGCCAGTCCACGTCTTCCAGGTTGTCTTCAGTTTCAATGCCTAACAGCACCAGCAAACCATTGCCTATGGCCGATACCATATCGCTATTGATGGTAACACTGGCTGTGGATACTCTTTGAATAACTGCTCTCATAAATGATATACAAAAGTGCAAATTAACAATGAACCATGAAAATGGCAATTTATTAAATGTCCCTTTTTTTGCTGATTGTCTTTACTTTTGAGCAAGCATGCTCAACCTCAACGATACTATTGTTGCTATTGCCACACCTCCGGGCGCCGGGGCTATTGGTATCATCCGCCTCAGCGGAAGTGATGCCCTGGTTATTGCCGGTAAAATATTTTCCGGTAAGGACCTGGCCATGCAAC